>Ga0256839_1000138_pt1 | contig 96464 bp, 98 predicted proteins | sample 354166metaG_FD_185968 | JGI IMG/M metagenome (GOLD analysis project Ga0256839, IMG submission 185968) | Hydrothermal vent microbial communities from Mid Atlantic Ridge, Atlantic Ocean - 354-166 | ecosystem: Environmental > Aquatic > Marine > Hydrothermal vents | place: Atlantic Ocean: Mid... | reverse complement strand
CTCTATTGGTGCAATTTTCGGGATAAATGAGGGCGATTTCAGCCAGCGTAAAACATGCATGACTTGATCAGAGCTTTCTTGAGGAAGCTCATCTTAATAGCCCCTGCCGAAGGCCTCATTTCTGGTGTATAATGGGCGATTCAACCGCCACCACTGGCAACAGCATTCGCAGGGTATAACAGATGGCATCAACCAAAACTCAACCGCTGGTCGGTATTATCATGGGCTCTACCTCTGACTGGGAGACCATGAAAAATGCGGCCGATACGCTGGATCAGCTAAATATCCCCTACGAAGTGGATGTGGTTTCGGCACATCGCACCCCCGATAAGCTGTTCAGTTATGCCGAAGAGGCGATAGGCCGTGGCATTGAAGTGATTATTGCGGGTGCCGGTGGCGCGGCGCATCTTCCCGGCATGGTGGCGGCTAAAACTTCGCTGCCGGTATTGGGTGTTCCGGTACAGTCCAAGGCACTTAATGGTATGGATTCGCTACTCTCTATTGCTCAAATGCCCGGTGGGATTCCAGTTGGCACGCTGGCCATTGGCCGCGCCGGTGCCATTAATGCCGGTCTGCTCTCTGCCTCCATTTTGGGCAATAAATACCCCCCCTTCCGTGAGGCGCTGGAGCAGTTTCGTGCCAAGCAGACAGAGAGTGTACTGAACAACGCCGACCCCCGCGAGGCATAAGTCATGATTGTGGGTATTCTGGGGGGCGGACAACTGGCGCGTATGCTGGCATTGGCAGGCCACCCGCTGGGTCTTAAATTTATCACCCTAGAGCCTGCAAAAGATGCCTGCTCCGCCGCAGTGGCCGAGCAGCTTCTGGGCGCTTATGATGATGAGTCAAAGCTATCTGAGCTGGCTGATAAAGCCGATGTGGTCACTTTTGAGTTCGAAAATGTACCCGCCGATAGCGTCACCCTGCTTTCAAGCAAGATCCCCTGTTACCCACCGGCTAATGCACTGGCCATCACTCAAGACCGCCTCAATGAGAAAAAGATTTTCAACCAGCTGAATATCCCCACCGCTCCCTATCGTGCGGTTGATACGCTTGATGATCTGAAGCAAGCCATGGAGAAACTCGGTACTGCGGCGATCCTTAAAACCCGCCGTGAGGGGTATGATGGCAAAGGGCAGGCGCGGTTAGAGAGTGCGGCGGATATTACAACGGCGTGGCAGACCATTGCGGGGAAGCCTGCCATTGTCGAGGGGTTGGTTCCCTTTGATCGGGAGTTTTCCATCATTGCGGTACGCAGCCGCACGGGCGAGACCGCCTGCTACCCGCTGACTGAAAACAGCCATAAGAGGGGCATATTGCACAGCTCCCTTGTCCGCACCGATGACCCGCTACAAGCGCTGGCGGAGCAGTATATTAACAAGCTGCTTAATGAGATGAGTTACGTGGGTGTTTTGGCTTTGGAGCTGTTTCAGGTTGGCGATCAGTTGTTTGCCAACGAGTTTGCCCCCCGAGTGCATAACTCGGGGCACTGGACACAAGATGGCGCGGTGTGCTGCCAGTTTGAGAACCACCTGCGTGCGGTGTGTGGCTTGCCACTGGGTAGCACCCGTCCACTAGGTCACATTGCGATGCTAAACTTAATCGGCGAGCTACCGAATATTAACCCCATACTCTCTCTGCCAGACGCACACCTGCACCTGTATGACAAAACAGCGCGCAGTGGACGTAAAATTGGCCATATCAATCTCTGCTGTAAAGATAAGCAGCAGCTTGAGCAACAGCTTAACGCATTGCAATCACTGCTTTAATTTTTTTAATCTATCACTCAATATCACTACCTCTCCACTGAACAAAGGATCCCCTTATGAAAATCACTGACAACTGTGCGGTCACCCTCGACTACACCCTGACCGATGACCAGGGCACTGTATTGGATAGCTCGGAAGGGCGTGGCGACTTCACCTACCTTCATGGTGCCAGCAATATCGTTCCCGGCCTGGAGAATGCGCTAACCGGAAAAGATAGCGGTGATGAGTTAACTGTTCACGTTGAACCCGATCAAGGGTATGGCGATCACATCAAGGACTTAATACAGAAAGTACCTAGCGAGATGTTTGAAACCGACCAAGAGATCACTGTGGGCATGCAGTTTCACGCTCAGTCGGCTGAAGGACAGATGGTTGTGGTCACGGTCACTGAAATGGATGATGAGACCATCACCGTCGATGGCAACCACCCACTGGCCGGCACCGCGCTTAATTTTGCAGTTAATGTAATCGATGTTCGTGAAGCGACTGAAGAGGAGATCGCCCACGGACATGTGCACAGTGGTGATTGTTCGCACGACCACTAAGCCGCTGACTCAACCGGAAGTGCGCTTTACATCATCGCTCACTTTCGGTTAGAGATAGCATCAAACTGAGCCTCCAACTCACCGATCATCGCAACCCCTTTCTTCACCACAAGAGAGGGGGTGGCTTGAGCTGTTGAGTGGAGGTTTTTGTTAGAAGAGGTAATCATAATCGTTTTCATATCACGCTTATCCAGCGCTAAACCAGAGACAATGGATATCAACATCTGACCATTCAGCAAGCCAATCTCTTTGCTTGCAATCAGTACATCAAAATGTTCATTCAACAGTCGCCCCAACGCCTCATAACCATCCGACATTTCAACAATGTCGACGTGATAGGGTGCTATGGTTTTTTTGCAGATTTCACGGGTAGTACGTGAGCCGTCCACTAACAACACCCGCAGTTTATTTTTACAATCCTCTTTTTGAAACTGGCGCAGGTGCTCGCGAACAGACTCAAAATCACCCCCGCCCTCACGCAGCACTTCGTGTGACTGACGGAGCAGGTCGACATAATCCAAGCAGCGGCTTTGGTGTGGCCCGGCCATGCCAAGTGACTCTTTATCCCAGAGCGTTAACACATCTTCTAGCTGGTGGCATATTGATGTGATAACGGGCACACCAAACGTACCGCCAATTCCCTTGAGTGAGTGGGTTTTCCGATAGGCCTCCTGAAAACTCGCCTCAAAGTCGTCACCCTCGCTGCAAGCAAGAATATGCTCTTCGATATCATCGATTTTTTCGGGCAACTCACTGATAAAGTTTTGCTTAAGCTTCTCTAATACATTCGCAGTGGAACCCATAATTCACCCATTATTATCTGTATTGCCGTAAAATAATCACGCAACTTTTTAAAACCGCCTGAGAACAGAGCTAAAGCCATGCCTCGATACCGACCACCCGCGCAAAAAACATCCCTCTACATCACCCCCGCAGGCTACCGTGTACTGCAGGATGAGCTAAAGTCCATCTGGAAACGGCGCGCCGATGTGACGGTAGCCTTGGCCGCTGCGGCTGCCGAGGGGGATCGTTCTGAGAATGCCGAGTACATCTACCGCAAGAAAGAGCTACGCGGTATTGACCGGCGTATCCGTTACCTGCAAAAACGCCTGCCGGCACTCACTGTTGTTCACCACGCCCCTGCTGATAAAAACCGAATATTCTTTGGTGCATGGGTCAGTGTGGAAGATCTTGACGGAGAGCAGGCACGCTATCAAATTGTTGGCCCCGATGAAATTGACCCCGCATCTGGCCGCATTAGTGTCGATTCCCCCATGGCCCGTGCCCTGTTAAAAAAATGCCTGGATGATGAGGTAAAAGTCATCACACCTCAAGGGGAGAAGCTGCTCTATGTGGTTGAGATAAGCTACCCCGACAACTCATAAACTGAGCGCCCCAGTACCGCATTAAAACCCTTCAAAAAACTTACTTCATTGCTGTCAAAACAGAGCAGATAGGTTCATAATTTAAGAGTAAACACAATCCGCAACACTAACTAAAAAGGAGCACGCCATGTTTGGTGAACACCACTCTGATCTTGCCGCTGAATTCCCAAGCCTCAAAGATAAAATACATCAATTAAAATCCAGCAATGCCCACTTTTCCAAACTGGTATCGGAATATGAGGCGGTAGCTAAAGAGATTTATCGTATCGAACAGCAGATAGAGACACCCTCAGACGAGTATACTGAGAATAAAAAGAAACAGTGTCTGGCACTCAAGGATAAAATCTATAACCTGCTGATAAAAGAGTGAGTTAGGAAAGCTCTGATGGTGTGTGCTTTCGGCACTTGGAAGGGGCATTAACGACCCTTTCAACCCGCCTGAGCCACAGCCGCCGCCATCAACTTTTCAAAAGACTCAACATCCTGTGCTTTGATAAAATATTTATAGCGCTTTTCCGGATACAAGGCAGCAAACACCACCCCATCGCTATTCATCACAAAAGTGCGCGGCACATAGCTACCATCAAACTCAAACTGCTGGCTAAGCTGCGGAAACTGATCCACATTCACCTTGATCATCACCAATTTTTTGGCTAATGCGATAACGGATGGTTTATTGAAGATATTTTTATAGGCGTGACAAGTAGGACACCAGTCGGCATAGAAAATAATCATAATGGGCTTGTTATTCTGCTGCGCAATTTTAATGCCCTGACTGTAATCATTCCACTCAATCGCGACACTGTTCCAGTCCGGTGGCTGTGCCGCAAACGCAACGGATAGCAGCCCGTGTAGTACCACACCCCAGAATATCCATGTTATTAATCGTTTCAACGCCATCCCCCTTACCATTGACCATCTACCCGCCAACCGAACACATAACGGTTGAGTACAACACGCTTCACGTGTGAAAATCCATTGTACCGATCCAGATGAGTGCCAGCCAAACATAAACCGGGAAATACCATGCGACGAGCCCTAACCCTGATCTCTCTCTTTCTTATCAGCAGCCTCTGTCTGGCTCAAGAGAATCCGCCCCAAGCAGCGGTTGTAACCGCCCATCCACTCGCCACTCAAGCCGGCATGGAGATTCTTGAACAAGGGGGGAATGCATTTGATGCTGCCGTGGCAGTCACCGCAGCACTGGCGGTAGTAGAACCTACCGGCTCGGGTTTAGGCGGCGGTGGCTTTTGGTTGATTCATGATGCCCAACAGAACAGAGCGTGGATGATTGATGGCCGTGAAATGGCTCCCGCTAAAGCGCACCGTAATATGTATCTGGATGCACAGGGTGAGGTAATCCCCAATCTCTCCATGAATGGCCCGCTGGCGGCCGGAATTCCCGGCACACCAGCGGCTATGGAGTACCTTGCAAGCCAATATGGAAAACTCCCCCTTAGCCAATCACTCTCAGCCGCCATCCGCTATGCCGAGCAGGGGTTTAACATCGATAAACCCTACCAGAGAATGGCTAACTTTCGCCTCAAAGCGTTACAAGACTCATCTGCGGCGGCCGCTATTTTCCTTGAAAACAATCAACCACCCGGTGATCACTTCATCCTTAAACAGCCGGACCTTGCCAATACGCTTAAAGCCATTGCAATACAGGGTGCCAAAGGCTTTTACCAAGGTGATGTCGCCAAGCGGCTTATCCACGGTGTCCAACAGGCGGGGGGAATCTGGACGCACCATGATCTGGAAAACTACCAACTGATTGTACGGGAGCCGATTCGTAGCCAGTACCACAACATCACCCTTACCTCAGCGGCGCTGCCCTCGTCCGGTGGCATTGTGTTATCCACCATGCTGAACATCCTGGAAGGTTACCCACTCAATAGCATGGATGATGCTCAGCGCACTCATCTCATAGTGGAAGCGATGCGACGCGCCTACCGTGATCGTGCCGAGTACTTGGGTGATGGTGATTTTATTGAAGTCCCCCAGCAACTGCTCACCAGCAAACAGTACGCCGCCGGCTTGCGCGCCGCCATTCACCCCCATCAGGCCACCCCCAGCAAACTACTGCCGGGAGCCATTGAGGGTTATGAAAAGGGGCGTGATACCACTCACTTCTCAATCATCGACAAACAGGGCAACCGCGTCTCGGCCACCATGAGTATCAACTACCCCTTTGGCTCCGGCTTTGTGCCTCCCGGCACCGGGGTTTTACTCAATGATGAGATGGATGATTTCTCCAGTAAACCGGGCACACCCAACGCCTACGGCCTGGTCGGTGCCGAGGCCAATGCCATCGAACCCGGCAAACGCCCGCTCTCGAGTATGACCCCCAGCTTTTTGGAAACAGCTGATCGTGTGGCTATTCTGGGCACGCCCGGTGGCAGCCGCATCATCACCATGCTGCTACTGGCAACACTTGAATTTGCAGAAAACAGCACCGTTGACGCATGGGTGAATCGCCCACGGTTTCACCACCAATACCTACCCGACCAAATTCAGTATGAACCCGGCGCACTCAGCAATGAACTGGTCAATGCGTTGCAAACACGCGGCCATAAAATGAAACGACTCGACCATCAATACGGTGGAATGCAGGCGATTTTGTGGGATAAAAAGCTCAACAGAGTGACCGCCGCAAGTGACCCCAGAGGTATCGGCACAGCACAGGTTCAATAAACCAAGCAGGTTGGATATAGGTGGACATTTAAAGCAGGCAATTCTACCCTCTCCATACTGGTTTAATAGTGAGTCTATTTCGACATGTCCAATATTACATTTTGCTGGGAGCTCGGCGGAGGTTATGGCCACCTGGCCTCTTTCTCTCCACTGGTTGAAAAATTAACCGCCAAGGGACACTCGCTTTCAGCACTGCTGCGTGACACCACTCATGCCACTAAGTTTCTTGATGCCGATTCGGTCACCTGTCTGCAGGCTCCACTCCATAAGCAGCAGAGAAAACAGACCTCACCAACCATCAGCTATGCTGACATTTTGCAGCGCTGCGGATATGACTCGAGCGAATCCTTGCTACCCTTGGTTCAACAGTGGCGAGACAAGTTGAGTGCATCGGCTACCGAGCTAATTATCGCGGACCACTCACCCACCGCGTTAATTGCCGCAAGAACACTAAAAATACCCGCAGCCGCTTCAGGCACGGGCTTCTCGTTACCCCCGGCACTCTATCCACTCCCCTCAATCACTCCTTGGCTAAATACCCAGCCAAATTTTCTGCTTCATATAGAGGCGTGTGTTTTAGAGGCCATAAACAGCGTATTGCGTCACTTCGACACCACTGAGTTGGAGTATCTGCATCAACTATTTGATGTGGGAGAGAGTTTTTTATGCACGTTGCCAGAGCTTGATCACTACCCAGCGCGCCGCATGGATGCCTACTGGGGGCCTCGCTTCACCAACAGCAGCGGAGCCGAGGCAAGTTGGCCAGAAAATGGCCAGAAAAATATTTTTGTTTATACAAACAGCCGATACAAATGGTTAGATGCACTGCTATTAAGTTTGATTAATATCGATGCCAACTTCATTATCCACTGCTCGGAAATGGATAGCGCTACTGCGGAGAGCTATCGTGCAAAAAACACTCACTTCTCACTGGATCCAATTCGAATAGAGAGCATAGCGGAGAAAGCAGACCTTGTTATATGCCATGCGGGGCACGGAACCGTTGCCGCCTGTTTACTGATGGGTATACCACTGCTGTTACTACCTACACAGCTCGAACAACTGCTGTTAGCTGGCAAATTAAGCCATTTCAAACTCTCCCATCACATCGACCCCAGAAGCGCTGAGCAGCCTGACTTTGCTGAGGAGCTTCGATCCACGCTCAATGATGACACCTGCCAAAAGCAGGCAAAACAATTTTCAGAGCACTACAAAGGCTTTAGCTCACAACAGCAACTGGATGAGATGCTCTTCGCCTGCGAGACACTGCTCAACCCATAAAAAAGGCACCGTGAGGTGCCTTTTTTACTGAGAGCTTAAAGCCAGTACCGACCAGCAGGCCTACCTCCACTCAAAGGGGTGGCATGCCGATGCAGTGGTAAAACTAGCCTTTACGCGCTCTGTTTCTTCTCGCAAAAGCAAGCCCTGCAACACCACCGCCCAGCAAAAACAACAGAGCTGGCTCAGGCACCTGTGCCAATGTGCTGGTTACGGTATTATTTGTGATCGGCATACCATTAATGCCATTGGGGTCACCGAAACGTGAAGAGCCATAAGAGGTGAACCAACATAACATCTCCTCATCTCCGCCATTGCCATCACTCAATCCACCGTATCCCTCTTCACAATTGGATAACGTTGCTGCGTTACTATCAGCAAAGGTGAAAATATCGTACTCAAGCAGAAAGCTGTCACCTGCATTAAAGATTCCCAGATCCAAGGTACCGGTGTAGTTTCCCCAGCCATAGTTGCTTGAGCCGGCCACATAACTACCCAGTGCAACACCGCTGGTCGAGAGACTTAAGCCACTCTCATCATTCAGCAATGTCGCCTCACTGGTAAAAATATCCACACCATTTAATTTAATCGCAACCGCATTGCCCGCCTGCACATACTCACCCGTGCCTAAAGTGGCGTAGTTTTGCGCCCACAGGCTGCCACTATTTATGGTGAAGTCGAAAAAATAGTTCTGCGCGGTACCGCTGTTATTGGTGAACTCCACCACTTGCTGAATATGACCCTCAGCAGAAAAGAAGCCATCACCACTGGCACGGGAGAACATATCTCCACTCTCATTGCCCCAAGCCGCGCTATAGGCATAACCTGTGCTGTCGGCACCGTTGCTATAGACATCCACGCTCACAGATGAGGGGTCTGTTTCAGTATCGGTTAGCGGACCATATGACTGCATTTCAACAGTTGCGCTGGCGGTCAAAATAGTTGCCTGTGCAGCGGGCACCATCGCAACCAATCCAAGGCAAACCGCTGCTGATAGCGCATTTTTCTGAAAGGGCGTAACCCACATAGAACTTTTCATATTACAACTCTCCTTAATATTGCTCATCACTCACAGAACGCTTATTGCATAACAAAGCAAAATACAGGCCACTAAAAACAACCAGGATAACCCGCTGTTTTTTATATTAAAAAAAATAATGTAATTTAAGCAAACAAATAACCGTAAAAAAAACCGACAAATCAACACACTTAAGCCATAAAAGAGTGACTAGGAAGCTGCCCGAGAATAGGGGTCGTCACGAGGGAAAGCCCTCAACCTCTGCAACATACCGTTCGGCCAATAAAAAAGGCACCGTTAGGTGCCTTTTTTACTGAGAGCTTAAAGCCAGCACTGACCAGCAAGCCTACCTCCATTCAAAGAGGTGACATGCCGATGCAGCAGAAAAACTAGCCTTTACGCGCTCTGTTTCTTCTCGCAAAAGCAAGCCCGGCAACACCACCGCCCAGCAAGAACAGCAGACCTGGCTCAGGTACAGAGGTACTGGTTACAGTCGTTGGGTTAATCGGCATACCACTGATACCATTAGGGTCACCGAAACGTGAACCGGCAGAAGTCACAAACCAACCACCACACTCCTCTACAAGCCATAATTCATCACCGCCCCAGCCACCATAACCACACTCACCATAACCCGAGTCTAACCTGTCAACGTTACTATCGGCAAAGGTGAATATATCGTACTCAAGCAGAAAGCTTTCACCCGGGTTAAAAACCCCCAGATCCAGTGTTCCGCTGTAGGTTCCCCAGCTGTAGTAATCCGATCCAGCGGTATAACTCCCCAGCACAGAACCCGTTGTGGTAAGGCTGGAACCAGTGTCATCCGTCAGCAGTGTTGCGTTACTGGTATAAATATCTGCACCATTTAATTGAATCGCAACCGTATTGCCCGCCTGCACATACTCACCCGCAAGCAGCGGGACATAGTTATATGTACTCAAGGCACCATTGTTGATAGTAAAGTCGAAAAAGTAGTTTTGTGCGATGCCGCTGGTGTTAGTGAACTCAACCGTTTGTTGAATATAACCCTCTGCAGAGAAGAAGCCATCACCACTAGCACGGGAGAACATGAAACCATCGTCACTACCCGAACCCGATGCGAAACCTTGGCCGGTAGCGTCAGACTCATATTCACCAACAGATACCCATGCTGGATCTGTAGCGGTTGTACTCACCGTTGCTGCTGTCTGTAGATCAACCGCTGCCCCTGCGGTAAGAACAGCGGCCTGGGCATTAGATGCCGCCACAATCAAACCAAGACAAACCGCCGCTGATAGTGCATTTTTCTGAAAGGGCGCAGCCCAAATACCATTTTTCATATGACAACTCTCCATTTATTGTTTTTACTTAACATGGTTCAAAAAACTTAAAATACGAAAAGTAAACAAGCAAAAAATAAGCCAAAAAAAACCTTCCGTAACCGCCTGTTTTTTATATCAAAAATAACACCAAAACCACAAACAACCTACAGCTGTAAAAAATACCGACAAATCAGAACAAATGAGACCCCAGACCCTATTTTTGAACCGCAATATCAATAAGCACCTCCATCATGCTAAAGTTGCCTTACAAGCTCCGCTAACAATTAAGACTTCAAGCTATACAACACTAAGAACAAGCAGTGCCATGACTGAATTTTTTACACTATTTTTTTTACTGATTGCAGGTCATGCACTGGCAGACTTTGTTTTGCAGAGTGATGTGATGGCAGCGGCTAAAAGCCGCCATGGTGCGATCCATAAGCGCAAAAGTAAGCACTTCCCACCTTGGCAATACTGGCTAGGAGCACATACTCTGATTCACGGCGGGATTGTTCTGCTGATCACCGAAAGCCTGTTATTGGGGCTTATTGAGACATGCCTGCATACGGTCATCGATTTTCTAAAATGCGAGGGGAAGCTAAGCTTCCATCAGGATCAGGCATTGCACCTGCTCTGCAAGGTTATCTATTGCGCTGTATTAGTCTACGCGCCTGGCAGGGTGCTGGCTTAAAAGTCGGTATCCTCAGCCTCTTCTATGGGGGTCTGGTAATCTTTATCATTCAGAAAACTGATAATATTTTCACGCTGCGCCATGGCATCGTGATACCCCAGCTCAATTAACGCTTGGCAATACTCTCGCTCAAACAGCAGGTAACTTAAAAAATCGGAACCATCTTTTTTATAGACACCAATACCGCGAAAAAAGTAAGCAACCGACCTCGGTAGCAGTGCTGCATACTCTTCTGCAATTTCACTCAGGTGACGACTGGGTGAAATCACTAGGCTCTCAACCCGGCGCAGTGATGTTTCACTCCCTTTGCGACGGGGAATTAGATCCACGGTCTTATTGATGCGGTGCAGCCGCTCAAGATCTGCATCTAGTGAGTCCAGAAAAATGCTGTTAAGCGCATGTCCCGCCACTTGCGCTACCGTAGGAATCACTGCATCCACTGCTCGCTCGGGCTGCTGGCCATCATCCAGCCGCACCCCGATCACCAAAAGGCGTTCAGCCCCCATATGCAGCGCCGGGCTCAGGGGTGCCATTTGGCGCATCGAGCCATCACCGTAATATTCACGATGAATTTTTTCGGGGCGAAAAATAAACGGTAGTGCGGAGGATGCCATCAAGTGTTCGGTGGTGATTACCGAACGCGTACCTACCCGCCGAACCCGCTGCCAGGGGTTTATCTCATCTCGCCCCTGAAAAAAAGTCACCGACTGGCCGCTGCTGTAACCGGAGCAACTCACCCCAAAGGCATCTAAAAAGCCGTCATCAATCGACTTTTGAATGCGCGCACAAGGTAATCTTCTTGATAATAACTCATGCAGCGGCTGCCGGTTCAGCAATGCCTGAGGGTTGTGTTTGCCTAACCCACCCAGCAGCATCGCCAACATCCACAAGCTACCATTTTGTAGCATCCCCGCCGGATCTGAGCGAAAGACGTGGGAGACATGAAAATTTTCCCACACAGAGCAGAGCCTACGAACAGCACCATGAAAATGTGGCGCATAGATCGCCAGTGCCGCGCCGTTAATCGCTCCGGCAGAGGTACCACTGATAATGGGAAACGGGTTAGACTCACCCACCGGTACAAACTCAGCAATCCCCTTCAAAACACCCACTTGGTAGGCTGCTCGCGCACCACCACCCGCCAGTACCAGCCCGATTTTTGCAGGCCGCACAGCGCCCTTTTCACTTTTGTAGAATCGACCCAACTTCATTGTGACTCCAGTATCGCAACACTATAGTATTATCCTAACCCCCGAATAGAAACTCGCAGGATCAGGGTATTAGGTCGGTCGTTTGCGGGAGGTTATTTAAAATATAAATGGGAATCGCCTATGTGGCAGGGGAAAGGAGTAGATCGTATGTTACAAAAAATCAGAAATCTCCCCACAACAGTTGCAGCAATGAGAGTGTACTGAGTGCTGCGGTCTCTGTTCGCAGTACGCGAGGGCCCAAGCAAACTGAGACAAACCCCGCCTGCTCAGCCAGCCTAATCTCCTGCTCACTCAAACCACCTTCAGGGCCGATCAGCAGTGTCACTCCCTTTTTTGGGCGTGTCATATTGCGCATCTCCTGCGCTGCGCGATGGTGCAATACCAACTTTAGTCCTTCACGGGGCTGGTTGACCCACTGTTTGAAGTGAATTAGCGGTTGCACCGCAGGAATTCGGTTGCGCCCCGACTGCTCACAAGCGGAGACCACTACGCCCTGCCAGTGCAGTCGACGTTTTTCGGCGCGCTCCCCCTTTAGGTTAACCACCGTACGTTCAGCGATGATCGGGGTAATACCACTCGCACCCAATTCAACTACCTTTTGAACCGTGTAATCCATGCGCTCACCTCGGGAGATACACTGCGCAATCTCTACCTGTAGAGGGGATTCTACTTCTCGCTCATGCCACTCATCCAATAGGGCTGTAGCACGACGTTTTTCTACTAAAACCAGATGTGCACTGAACTCACCGCCCCGCCCGTTAAAAAGGGTTAATCGAGCACCTGGCTTCAACCGCAACACCCTGACACAGTGGTTAGCGACCGCACCAGCCAGCTCAACTTCGAGGCCGTTTTGCAGTGGAGCATCAACGTAGAGGCGAGGAACACGCATAATCTGCTTGTTTAATCAGATTCAATACCACTCAGGGAGTTTGTACCATAGCGTATTTTCGGATAGGTCCAGTTGAACCTGGTAGGTGTTCAAAAACTTACTGTAACCACTGTTGCTCCACTGCCGCACTGGCATCCCCAGCACCGCTGTTTTCGAGTTGGCAAAAACACGTATAATGTATTCACAACTCTGGGGGTCAATATCCGCCAAACGTGGATCATTGGCTCGCACCGCCGCCATCTCATCCATCGCCACCTCGACGGCTGGCAAGAAGTCACGCAAGCCAACCACGTTAAGGCAAACTTCATCACCTCGTTTAAAGATGAAGTGTGTACTGGAGCCATCACCAACCAGTCCGCTTTCGCTCTCAACAATGGTGACACCCAGCGCCTGCTCGCTCAAAATCGGTTGCGTGCCCTTGATCTCCGTAACCGTCTGCTCCCGCTCATTAACGTCATAGATCGTTTTTGTTCTACGATCAAACAGTGTATAGCTGCCACTCTGACCATAATCGATTCTCACCAGGTCCGCGTGAACCATATAAACAAGGTTGGTACGATGCTCACCCACACTCTCGGTAAAATCAAGCAATGTGCCTCGCGCATCAGAGACTTCTTTGATTGTTGTGCTGCACGCTGTCACGCCCAAACCACATAGCACCAGCGACAAAACCTTAAACCACCTATTCACATTAAACTCCCTGAAGTTTATTTAACTCACTAGCACTGAAACCAGCCTTAAGACGCGCCTCAATATTGAACGGCCCCTTTAAAACACCCTTCATATACTGATTGATCAAATCGAAAAAAGTTGCTTCGGAGTCGAGACCCCTCTCTGCACAGCAGTGGTGAAACCAGCGACTGCCAATTTCAACATGACCGATCTCATCACGTTGAATTATTTTTAAAATTTCAACCGCCTCATCATCCCCGGTACGCGCTAGACGCTCCATGATGGCGGGTGCGACATCCAAGCCCCTCGCCTCCAAAACACGAGGTACCAAGGCCATGCGCACCATCACATCATATGCGGTTTGCTGTGCACTCTCCCACAAACCACTGTGCGCTGTAAAGTCACCGTACTCATAACCCAGCTGTTGCAGGTGAGCCCGAATCAACCCAAAGTGGTAAGCCTCCTCGTCAGCCACTTTTAGCCAGTCACCATAGAACGACTCTGGCATGCCCCGAAAACGATAAACCGCATCCAATGCGAGATTAATCGCATTAAATTCAATATGAGCAATCGAGTGAAAAAGTGCCGCCCGGCCTACGGGCGTATAAAACGAGCGCTTGGGTAGGTCTCGGGGAGCAACCAATTGAGGGTTCTGTGGATGGCCTGCGGTGACCGCCGTTTGCGGTGGCTGCTGCTCCCGCAGCGAGAGCTCCCCTCTCCGCCAGGCTGCTGCAAGTTGCTGGGTGAGGCTGGTTTTATCTTCCAGGCTGCACGCATCCAAGCAACGACGAGCCTCAACAAAGAGTGATGGAGCCACTTTTTCAACTGATTCATTCATAACGCATTATTATATGGGCTTAGGGGCCACTTGTCCCCGTTTATCTCTTCCCCGTACAGCTAACCATTATTCACTTCACCGTAATGATAAAAAACGTAACTATTCAGCGTGTTTATATTTTTCCTCAAATCGAGGCATTTTCGTACGCAAAGAGGGAACATATAGGGAATATGTGACCGATTGAGTACGAAAATAACAAAGAGTTGGGGCAAAAGATGAATACGCTGAGTAGTTACCAAAAAACTTCATTAACGCGACGCGTTGGCCGACGGCTATATATCCACCTCAAGCAGCGGTAAAAACCAACAGATGAAGATCGAGAGCCCACAGACAAACCGCCTTCAACCGATGCTTGAGGTGACTCAAGCAAAATCACAACGCCAAACTGGGCACAGCTTACTTAAACTGGGCGAGCAGCTAACAGCTCGTGTCAGCAACTACAGCTCCTCCCAACAATACACCTTAAAAAGTGGCAACCTTCAGCTACAGCTTAAAAGCGCCCTCCCCTTACAAGTCGGCCAAAAAGTTGAGCTGGTTGTGACGCGCACTCACCCAACCCTGCAATTGCGAATGGCATCACCCACCCCCGCACAACAGAACATTCAGCAAGCCCTGCGTAGTGCAGTTGTAAAGCAGTTACCACTCGATCAAACACTGAGCACGCTCTTAAAACAAAACAGTGCCGGCCTTTTGCCTGATTCAATTACAAAGGCACTCCTAAAGATTCAAAAATCACTACCCGATAGTCGTGCAATCAGTCAGGCCCATAGCCTGAAGCAAGCGCTCCTAAACTCAGGGCCCTTTTTAGAGCAAAGCCTGGCAAAAGAGCTGATGGGCAACCTAAAAAGTGGCCATGCGGTTAACCATGACCTTAAAGCACAGCTGCTACGGCTTGCGTTGCTCATCAAAGAGAGTCGTACGGCTCAGCAGAGCCATCTCACACTATCAGCTCATACTTCAAAAACCACCCTCCACCCTATCACCTCACCCATGTCACTTTGGGATCTACTGTTTAAAAGGGAACAAAAGGCAGCCACACGGAGTCATAAACCTGAAACAGGTAACAGCAGTCAGGAGCTGCAACCCTCATTAAAACTGTTAAAAAACCTGGGTGAAAAGGTGGAGGGGGCGCTGGCTAGGCAGCAGTTAAACCAGCTCACCAACCTGCCCACTCAAGATGATGCCAGGCCCCCTTGGTATGTTGAGATTCCGGTTATAAAAAATGGTGAACTCTCGCTACTGAAGCTGCACATTCAACAAAACAGCACCGGTGGAACTGATAACCTACAAGCGAGTTGGCAAGTCACTATAGAACTCACGCTGCCCCATTTGGGGCTTTTGCGTGTTAACGTCAATTTAAAAGGGAGGGAGCTGATCACCCATCTCTGGAGCGAAGAGTCGCAACTGATCACCCCCTACCTGGAAGTGCTCAAGAGAGGACTGGAAAAACAGGGGCTCACCGTTGCCGAAATCAATTGTCACCAAGGGATACCCACACCACCACAGCCTCCAAAATCACTCCGTGGTTTACTGGATGTTAAAGCATGAAAAGAAGTGAGAAAGTGCGCCGTGCAATCGCGCTCAGCTATGATAAGGAAAACGCACCAACAGTCAGTGCGATAGGACAAGGGGAGCTTGCTGAACAGATTATTGAATTAGCACAGCAGAGCAATATTCCGCTGATGGAAAACGCCTATCTGGTAGAGCTACTGCTTGCATTGAACCTAGGGGATGAAATCCCTGAAGAGCTCTACCTCTCCGTTGCAGAGATTATTGCGTTTGCCTATTGGCTCAGTGATAAAACCCCCGATTGTAGTGATTAAGGGGTCTCTGACTAAGCCTGGATGGGTTTAGGCTTAGTCAGAGATTCCTTAACGAGCCTCTACGTTATGGATAGTGCTCATCAACTCAGCCTCGCCACGGGATAAGCCACAAATATCAACTAACTCGTCCACTGTCGCGCCTTTTCGAGCCAGCTCAATCGCCTGGCGCACCGAAACATCACCGCTCGCTGCCCTGTTATTTTGTGTGGCGGCCTTTTTTGAAGTCGAGAGGGCATGCTCTACAGAGTGAATTCGTTCACCCATTCCTTGGGCACCACTCACCAAAAGTTTAAATTGCGACTGCAACTGCTCACACTCTGAGCGTTGTTGCTGCAACTGCTGCTGAACTCTTTTCTGCTGTTTTTGCGTCACCACAAAAACCATTATCGACAGAGCCGTCAGCACAATCAAAAATACAATTCCAGGCCACTCCAGCATTAAAACTGACCCACCTCATTCCACTCCTCTTCACTGAGAAATTTATTCAGATCAACAAGGATCAGCAACTCATTCTCACGACTGGTAACTCCCAGAATATATTTGGCACTCTCTTCCGTACCCACATTGGGGGCAGTTTCAATTTCAGATGCGGGTATTTCAACCACCTCTGCAACGCTATCAACCAGAATCCCTACTACCTGCTCTTCTGTTTCGATAATGATAATACGCGAGAGATCATCCACCTCTTTTTCAACCATACCAAAGCGGCGGCGGGTATCGACCACGGTCACTACATTTCCTCGCAGATTGATAATGCCAATCACATAATCAGCTGCACCCGGTACCGGTGCAATTTCGGAGACACGCAGCACCTCTTGCACCTGCATCACATTAATACCGTAGGTCTCGCTCTCAAGCCTAAAGGTGACCCAACGGTTAGCGTCGTCGCCCATCGTTGCACTTTCGCTCATCTATTTTATCCCCATGCTTAGGATTAATTCTTTCTACTTCTAAGGTTGATTGTATCGTCAAGCAACAACAAAGCTTTATAAGTAACCCTTGCTTAGAAGTTTAAGGAAACCATCAACATCAATCAATGCACACATTTTATTGATAACCGTGCCCGCCAACCATGGCTGAAGAGTGCGATTTTTACGCCACTTCACTTCACCGGGATCAAGTTTTACCACTTCTGCTATGGCGTGGCAGCCCAGCCCCCAGCGACGCTCACCCAATAGAATAAAGTAGCGATATTTACGTTGATCTTGGACAACGTCCTGACGATGGGCAGGCATGATCAGTTTTGCCGTATCGATGACACTCACCGTTGCCCCGTGGTATTTCATCAATCCAAGGTGCCACTCCGCATAGCCAGGGATCGGGGTCACCTTCTCATCGGCAACTTTCAAAACACCCGAAAGATGTTCCAATGGCACCGCAAGATTCAACTTACCAAGACTAAAAAACAGCACCTGAAAGGGTGCCGTGGGCTGAAAGTATACAGGCACTGGCTCTTCATTTTCAGCCGCCTGAGCAGTCACCTCCTCCGAGGATGCCACTACGGGTTCTTTAGGCAGATCCGTTGCGGCCACTTTAGCCACCACAACCTCATCCGCCACAGGGCTAGCTATGGGTTCAGGTTCAATCACTGGCAGCTCCCTGAACAGAGCATCCAGATAATTGCTCAGCGCCTGCTTCTGCTCTACCAGCGCTTTAGAGTCATTTTCATCTTCAAACTGTGCCATCACGACTCGGCTGCTCTGCTGTCAGCTGGATAGATCTCCTGCAGCCACGTCAGTAGCTCACGATAAGCAATCGAGCCGCGGCTATTCGCTCGCATAATGGGCAGAGGCACCCCTTTGCGGCTCGCCTCACGAAACTGGGTATCGATGGGTATCACGGCATCCCAGAGCTGCTCGGGGTAATCGCTCTGTAACTGCTTAAGTGCCTCATGGGAGGCGCGGGTGCGACGATCAAACATCGTGGGAACAATGTGCAACCCGAGCGGGCTTCTGCGTGCTCTAGTAATCATCGCGGTAGTACGCATCATTCTCTCCAGCCCCTTCAACGCCAAAAACTCGGTCTGCACCGGAATCAATAAGCTCTGACAGGCCGCCATGGCGTTAACCATTAAAACCCCTAAAATCGGTGGACAGTCGATCAAAACATAGTCATAACGATCAGCCAATTGCTGTAGCGCCCTAAGGATTACCAACCCTTTACCATCCTGAGTTCCCAACTGGCGGTCAAGCGTTGCCATAGCCGTCGATGCGGGTAGTAAATCAAGACCTTCAAAGCGAGTCTGCTTTATCACCCGCCTGGGCATGTCGCTGGAAGCAATGTTAGGCACTTGGAACAGCGAATAGACACTCCTTTCTATGGTGTCAGGGTCATGGCCAAAATAGACCGTTAGCGAGCCATGGGGATCCATATCAACCACTAAGGTACGATACCCCTTGGCGGAGAGCAGTCCTGCCAGGGAGACCGTTGTCGTTGTTTTACCAACCCCCCCTTTCTGATTGGCAACCGCCCAGATGTTCAATCAAGCCCCCTTGCGTCAATATATTTACACATAACCAAAATAATGCATGTATCACGCCAAAGCACATTAGACCTGGCAACAAGTTCAGTTGAACACCCCTAATCCTCGCATAGAAACAGAGAGAATTTGAATATTAAAGCCCACTCAGATTCGCGTATATTTAAAAAAACAGTTATTCTTCTAGCGGTCAGCTCTTTCATCGATGTAGATATTTATTACCATGCACAGACAACAACTTCTGCAACTACTCACCGACTACAAAACACCCTTTATGGAAGAGGCTGCCATGGTGGCACGTTCCCGCCGTTTTGTCGCACAGCATCAGAACTGCTTTGATCGCACTCTTGCTGCGGGTCATGTAACGGGGTCATCTTGGGTGGTGAATCCTTCACGCACCCATGCTCTGATGATGCACCATCGTAAGCTTGACCGCTGGTTGCAACCGGGTGGCCATGCCGATGGGGATCACGATATTATTCGCGTAGTATTGAAGGAGACATCGGAGGAGTCCGGCGTTGATATAGAGAATATCCGGCTGGTGAGTGAAAATATTTTTGATGTGGACGTGCATACTATCCACCCCAATGCGCATGATGAGCGCCATCAACACTTTGATATCCGTTTTTTGCTGGAGATTGATGACTCTATACCCATTCCGGGTAATGATGAGTCCCATCAGATTGGCTGGATACCGTTAGATCAGGTTTCTCACTTTAACCATGCGCGCTCACTGCATCGCATGGTACAGAAAGTTCGACGCATGCGAGCATAATCAAGGGAGCGGATAAGTTATCGTTTCCGCTTACTCTTCGTTTTGACTCAACGCTTCGGTACAAGCCCCATTTAACATCTCCACCAGCGCAAACAGCTGCTCTATTTCCGCTGCACTCAGCAACTCTTTATTTCGATTGAAAGCCAACATGTTACCGTTTCTAACCTCTAGGTAGAGTCCCTCATTGCTTTGCAAAAAGGCGAGTAGTCCAGAAGAGATGTAGGGTGAAGGATCTTCACCCTCTTTGGCGTAAAGTCGATAATTACCAGGAAGAGCGCCCTCTCTCACTGACTCAATTTCACGATAATCGGCCAGATAACGTCGTAGATAATGGCCAGGAGCAATAACAAAATCAGCAACACCTGAAACAGGGCATTGTGAAGTGATCGTAGTGTGCCAATGTTTTGAATAGTAGTCTGGTGCAGCCGTATGACTGTAGTCAGCCAATCGAATATCATAGCCATGGACACTGCCAGACATCACGTTACACTCCTGCTTGTCTGAACCCCGACGCAGGTAGACGAAGTCATGTTCATTATGAATCGTGGCCGTACCCAGCTCTAACTTCAGCCCCCACTGCTGTGCGAACTTCTCCATCTGGATTTCACGTTCCGAGCGCTTCCGCTCCTCCTTGAGCACGGTTGAATCCTGCATACGTGCTGAGAGTGAGTGATTAGTGAATTGGAAAAAATTTTCCAGCCCCAGCAGCTCAAAAGCCCGCTTATCGCGCATGCACTCATCTTGGAACTGGTGAAGATACTCCATACCGGTATGATCAATAATACGACCAGACTCAGTAATAATCAGCGTAACACCCGCCTGTGGAGGGAGATTGGCAAGCAGCTTATCAAGATGTATCAGATTAAAGCAGACAACAGATGATAATGTCACCTCATAGTGAGGCTCACCATTACGCGCCTTCTGGGCAACCGTAATCACCGGATCACAAAATAGGCCTCGCAGATTTACCCACACCAATGAAAAAGATTGCCCCAACCCCAGTCGCCCGGTCAATACAGCGCGAAATGATGGTGTCAGCAGATAGAGCAGCATCAACACTTCTGCCGCAACACCTAGTAGAATCCCAGACAGCAGATCTGTCGCTAAAATAGCGAGAACCGTAATAACGAAAATTACAATCTGATCACGGCCAATAGCGTAGGTTTTGGTGAATACTTTGTATTCACATAATTTCCAACCAACGTAGATCAAGATTGCCGCAATCGCAGCCAGAGGAACCCTAGCAATGACATCGATAGCCACAAACAGGAAAATAAGTAGAAAAATAGCGTTATAAAAATTCGCCCACAATGTACGCCCACCAGCATCGATATTAACGCGGCTTTTGACACCACCCGGAATAATCGTTAAGCCACCAAAAACACTGGAGAGTGAATTGGAAATACCCATGGTGCGCAAGGTAATATTAGCATCTGATTTACGCTGAAAAGGATCAATTTTGTCCACCGCCTTGATGGTTGCCAATGATTCAACGCCATCGATCAGCGTCAGTGTAATCACCACCAACAGTACACTCCACCACAACTCAGGACGGTTCAACACTTCATCAAAAGCTGGAAATGTAATCCCACCTTCCAGTAGATTTTCTGGCATGGTAATCAGAAATTTACCATCAAGGTTAAAAAGATAACCCAAGCCGATACCAAGACAGGCAACAAGTAGTGGCGGTGGGATTTTACGCATCCAATCATGGCGCGAGGCATTCAGATAAAACATCAAGAATAGACTCAGAGCGCCAATAAAAAAGATACTCCACTCCAGCTGAGGAATCGCCAAGGGTAGTTTACTGATCGTCTCCAGCATACTTTGTGATGCGGGTGATATAGCTCCCATCAGAGATGGAATCTGTTTGATAATAATCATCAGCCCAATAGCGGCGAGCATCGCCTCTACCACAGTAACGGGAAGGAAAATTGCGTAACGGCCGGTCTTAAAAAAAGCCAATATAATTTGCACCATGCCGGTAAGACAGATAGCCACCAACAACAGCGGATAACCCACCGCCAGATCACCACCACCCAGCAACAACATTCCCGCTAATAAAGCAGGAGCTAGGCCAGCAGCAGGACCGCTAATGGTGACATAGGCACCCCCTAGAAAAGGGAAAATAAAACCCGCGATAATAGCTGAGATAAGACCGGTAACCGGAGGGGCACCCGATGCAATAGCGATACCCAGAGAGAGAGGCAGTGAGACCAGCGCAACCTGTAGGCCTGCCAGCAGATCGTAACGCCAATGTTTGAGGCCTTTTAGCCCATTTTGTGGTGCTTCATTCATACATATACCCTACAGAAGTTTATAGAGAGGTAGAACAGTCAATCACATTGGCCTAAAACAACCTTGACTCAGGTCAAATCAGTGGTGGTGAACTTGCGCATGGGCAACTACCCCAGAGAGACGTTGCACCGCAGCCACTGCAGCGTGGGCTGCCGCATCAATATCGGCCTCTTTCCCTGCAAGGGTGAGTCGACCAAAAGCACCCACTGCACGACAGTCAACCAGAGTGATATTTGCCGCCTTTTCCGCCTCATTGGCCGCATAAACAATATAGCCCGCTGGTTCGGTTTCTAAAATAAACAGGCTCTGCCCAGGCAGAATCATCGAGCCTTTACGATCTTGACGATTAATCAACACCGCGTGATCGGGTGTAATCGAGCGCACCACTTCACTCCAGGCGACACGACACTTTTGACGTTGATCTTCAGTGGTTTTAAGCTGGTTTAAAACCGAGCTACCCGCCTCAATAACGTCACTCTGGTCACGATGGTGAAAAATCATTGAGCCAAAAGCTCGCTCAACAACCTGTTGACCTAGATGGACACGGGTGGATTTAAGCGCGACATCAGTGAGCCTGTGCACGGCCATACCTGGCGCAACCTCAATCCACAAACAGGCATCGCCCGGTACAGGTAAAAAGCCTTGTGAAACAGTGCCAAGATAGACGGCTAGCTGAGGCTGTAGCGAATCAATAAATATGTAGGTTCGTAACTTGATCATATTGCGCTTCTATCGCCTCGAAAATTTCAAAGATTATTTCTGCTTAGCTCTACTATTTAGTAGTCGCTATACTCTTGTGGCGGGCAGAAAACTGCGCGTACAAACTCCGCATGCGCTCACTGATAACCGGTTCGCTCGCCCTAGCAAAATCGAGAAAAGTCTGCGCCATAGGAGAGAGCTCTTTATCCTTTGGATGCGCAAGGTACCACGTTCTGGCGATGGGGAAACCTTCAACATCAAGCACCCCAAGTGGGCCATCTGCCCCATCCAACACCAGCGTATGCAGGGAGAGAATAGCCACCCCCAAGCCACCGATTACCGCATGTTTAATCGCTTCATTACTACCCAAATCCATGCGAATATTGGGTGATAGCCCATGCTCTGCAAACCGTTTCATTGTGGTATCGCGGATACCTGAGCCAACTTCTCGTGAGATAAAAGGCTCTTCAGCCAAGCGCTCAAGAGAGATACTGGACTCCTGGTAGAGGGGGTGATCCTTTCCCGCAATCACCACCATCGGGTTAGGTGCAAATGGGTAGGCCGCAAGATTAAACTCTTTATCCGGTGGTTGCCCCAAAATATAGAGGTCGTCTTCATTATTTTGAATGCGTTCGATGATACGGTTGCGGTTGGTCACTTTTAGCGAAATATCCACACCTGGATACTCACGCCAAAAATCGCCCAATATCTCTGGAGCAAAATACTTGGCGGTGGTGATAACCCCTAAACGCAAGCGGCCATGCTGCAACCCCTTGAGTGCCGCTATCCGCGTATCAAGGTCAGACAAGGAGTCAAAAATCCTCCGTACAGCGCGGTAAAGCTCCTCACCCGCCTCAGTCGGTTTAATTTGACGAGATGATTGGTCGAGTAGCGGTAAACCCATCACATCTGTCATTTTCTTGAGCTGCGTGGAGACCGTGGGTTGTGTCAAAAAAAGCTCTTCAGCGGCACGGGTAAAGCTGCCCAAGCGCGCTACCGCTTCAAAAATTTGCATCTGCCTAAAGGTAGTATTACGAATCAGGTAATCCGGCAACCCATCTTTAAATCTGGAGTCACGCTGTTCGGTCATCATCTATTTCCAGTCAAATACAACGGTACTTCCAATGCTACTTCGATCTGTTCTTAAATTTTTCAGGCGTGATGACCTCAACATCAGAGACAAAAACCGTAAGGTGGTAACCTTTTTGCAACTTACGTTCAACGCTCTCAAGCAGGATCTGCAACTGGCTCTCGGTGACGATTACTTTCACCAGAATATTACCATCAAAGCCAGACATTGCTGATTCCATTCCTGAGGAGCCTTCCCCAGTTGCTTGCAAAATGGTAAAACCAGAAATATCATATTTTTTGAACATACACTCTAGGCGTTCCTGCATCGAGTCATTGGTGATAATACTCAGCAGCTTTTCAGGGTACAACTTTATCATTAGGTCACCTCTTATTAGTCTATTGGGCAGAGCAGCCTCAACCGGCTGCGGCCATTGCCTGTACCAAACTGTGGTAAATGGGTATACCCACTATAACATTAAAGGGAAAGGTTATTCCCAATGAGAGGGTTAGATAAAACGATGGATTAGCTTCTGGTATTGCCAGTCGCATAGCAGGCGGCACCGCAATATAAGATGCGCTGGCACCCAGCACCGCAACCAACGTTGCGCCACCGACACTAAAGCCGAGAATAGAGTGGCCAACATAGGCACCTATCACGCCGCCAAAAAGTGGCATAACAATCCCGAATAGAGCCAGCAACCACCCCACTTGGCGGAAGTCACCAATACGACGTGCCGCAACCATACCCATATCGAACAAGAACAAGCAGAGCACGCCCATGAAGATCTCATCGATGAAAGGGAAGAGCTGCTGCATGCCACTTGGCGTAGAGATAGCACCAATAACCATTGAGCCTATCAGCACCACTACACTGCCATTAGTAAAGGCCTCGCGGAGAAGATCAGTAAACTTCCCGCCTGGGCTGTCAGCAGCCACGGCTGTGGTTGTAAGATCAGCGCCTCCACCCGAGATGGGTGCTTTTTCACGAGCAGCAATACTATGACGCGCTTTGGCGGCAAGGATCAAACCTACAACAATCGCAGGTGACTCCATTACTGCCAACATGATCAATGGATAGGTTTCGTAAGTAACACCGACATTATCAAGATAGGCGATTGCGGTAAGAAAGGTTCCAGCACTCACTGAACCATAATGAGCCGAGATTGCAGCGGCATCCAGTGGGTTAACTTTACGCGTCATCACCAGTGCTAGATAGCCAATTATTGGCAAGGTAAAGCCCAGAATCAGCGCCCACATAATGGAGTTCATAGCGATCACTAGGTCAGCCTTAGCCAACTCATAGCCACCATGCAGACCTATCGCCATCAATAGGTAAATAGATAGAACCTTTGCTAGGTCAGGGGGGAATTTAAGATCTGACTTGATTAATCTAGCGATGACACCAAGCGCAAAAAACAGTACTGCGGGTAACAGTAAATTGCTCAGATTCGACATTTTTAGCTCCTTACACTCGCTGCTAGGCGGCGCCTAAACAACCTACATTATCTCTGGACAGTGATGGTTTCGTTATAAACAAAACCGTACATATGAATTATCGTAACTACTCAGCGTATTCATCTTTTCCCTCAACTCTTCGTTATTTTCGTACTCAATCGGTCACACACCTCCTATATGCTCCCTCTCTCCGTGCGAAAATGCCTTGATTTGAAGCAAAATCTAAACACACTGAATAGTTACGAATTATCAACGCAACAACACGTTTACTATCTTAGTCAGGCCAAACCCGGCGAGAAGCAGAGAGTGAGCCTGAACTTTCTGGCTGCTGAGCCTTAGTACGGGGAGTCACTCTTTTGGCAGGTGATTTTGTTGCGGCTGCAGAAGTCGGCTTTTTAACCTGAGGCTTCTTGGGCGCGACCGTAGCGGTTGAAGGTTTTGGTTTAGTGCGGCTAGCGGAGGGCGTTTTTTTAACCTGCGGCTTGGTAACTGCCGGGGCTTTCTTTGTGGTCGCGGGCTTTGCGGCTGCTGTGGAGCTTTTTGAGCCAGCCACATTTTTTTCATTAACAGTCATTTTGTTATCCTTTTGCCATTAATCACTTGGTTTGGTCGACAATCTGCTCAGTGGGAACCAACTCATCCATCAAATCGGCATAGTTTTTCAACTCATCACTGATGACACCTGAGTCATCCAACGGACTCAGTGTTATTGAGACGTGAGTCCGGCCAAAGCTCATATCAGGATAATACCCTTGCTTTTCCGCTAACTCCGCAGCCCGATCAAGAAAATCACGAGTCTCATCATAATCAGAAAACTCAACACGGCATTCAAGGCGTACTGGGTTTTTTCGCAAACTCCAATTCAAGCCCATGGTGTCTCTCCTCAATCAACTCAACTATCTATATGCTAAATGGCTTTACCTTCCATGATGTCCTGCCACCAGCTATTAAGCTCAGTAGCATGTTGCTGCTCATCTTTGAGCAATGCTGCAAAAAAAATTCGGTTTTCATGATCCTGGCGTTGGCTACAATAGAGCACCGCCTGTTCATAAAAGTTGATAATCTCACCCTCCAAATCACTGATGTGTTTAATCAGCTCTGGCAATGCACCGTTAAGGCGCGGGCGTTTTAGACAACTGGTATTGGGTGAAACCCCCAAAGCCAGCATTCGACCAATCAGGCGCTCTACATGCTCCATCTCAGTCATTGCTTCATGTCGGAATTTTTTCCCGGCCTGAGGCATACCACGTAGCTCTAATAATTTTGCCAGCGACATATACTGCTGTACCGCAGACAACTCAAAGCTTAGTGCGCGTCCCAGATATCCGAGAACTACTGGATCCTGTGTCATTATTTTAGACGCCTCTCTATAAACGATGTTGAGTCGGAGATGACTGGAATAAAAAAGAGGGAGAACTTCCAGTCATATCCCGACTCATCGCCGTATTGCCTTTACTTGCTACCAAGTACCGGCTCAACTTCTTTGTGCGGACGCGCAATGATGTGTGCTGCCACAAGGCCATCACCAACACGCTCACAAGCATCAGCGCCTGCACGAACAGCTGCATTAACAGCACCTGTTTCGCCACGAACCAAGATAGTCACATAACCGCCGCCAACAAACTCACGTCCGATTAGACGTACTTCTGCCGCTTTAGTCATTGCGTCCGCTGCTTCGATAGCAGGAACTAAACCGCGGGTCTCAATCATGCCCAGTGCAATACCATATGTTTCATTTGCCATGGTGATACTCCTTCATTAATCAAAAAATTTAAAGTTACAGGGTGGTTTAGCTAGCGCCAATGCTCATGCTCAGCACAGGCTCAACTTCTTTGTGTGGACGTGCAATGATGTGAGCAGCAACCAGGCCATCGCCCACACGCTCACAGGCATCAGCACCCGCACGGACAGCAGCATTAACAGCGCCAGTCTCACCACGAACCAGAATGGTCACGTAACCGCCACCAACAAACTCACGTCCAATCAGGCGTACTTCAGCAGCCTTAGTCATTGCGTCTGCTGCTTCAATAGCAGGAACCAAACCGCGTGTTTCAATCATGCCCAGTGCAATACCATAATTGTTTTCGCTCATTGCTCTATCTCCGTCTTGGTAAATCGTTACTTGTTAATTTAAAATTCTCGCACCCTAACTTAGAGCACTACCTTCGGCAGACGGCTCCGTCTGTCCTGTTTCTTCATCCCAAAAATCGATAATCCCACCAATCGTAAGATCAGTCATCAGTGTCGGATCTCCGCATGCATAACGTGCGGCAGAACCACTCACTACGAACACCCAGTTGCCATCACGACAACCGCAGGTATCTACTGCAACCTGCAACTTGCCACTACTGCTTCGCAACACCCGCAAGCTATTTTGATAAAGCCCCGGGTGGCGCAAAGTACAAACCAGTGACCCCGTCACTTGCAAGATCTCCATCAGTCCGCGGCCTCACCCCAATAATCGATAATGCCAACAATAGTCAGATCACTCGGGTACTCTTTACTTCCAGCCGCTTCACGAGCAGCAGAACTGCCTACACAAATCACCCAATCACCCGGATTACAACCAACTGCATCCACAGCGACCATACGGGTAGTTCCATCCAGCACAACTTGCAGATGCTTGTGTTCCATACCAGGGATGCGGTTTGTCGCCACCAGGGGTTTTTCAACCTTACAAATTTTCACTAGTGAGCTACCTGTTCATTTAGTTTCAGAGAACTACCAACCGTCTCCGCTTTGGCATCGTTACTGCAATCCCGCACCATCAACAAGGTGTGCAAAAGGCCGCGCTCAGCGTACTCACTAAAGCGGCTGCGTAGCGCTGCATCCATCTGATGGCAACGCCCCTCAGCCCGCGCTCTCGCGCCCGGCACATGGCTGTGATAGTCATAGCGAATCACCACTGGAATCGGCAAACCTCGGTTGGCATTCAGCCCAGTGAAGATTTTGATACCCACATCCATATCCTTAGCCCCTTCTTCTACCGTTTGCAGATAGGCGAAGTAAGTTAGGTTGCGCAGTTGAACCTCTTCAAAACCGATTCCCATGCCGATGAAACACTCTTGATGCCCAATATCCTGATAGCAGCCGCTGTGGTACTGGCGCACATAATCAATTTGTGACAAATTGCCACACAAAAGACGGGCTGCCAACTGCACCATGCCTTCGCTGGGCAACGAGCTACTCTGTGCTTTTAAGTACTCACTAATAACTGTCTCAGCACCGCTCGTTGAGGCACTTTTTGTTGCCTGATGCAGCTCAGCCGCATCGATATAGCTCGAAGCGTCTATTTCACCATCGGCATCAGGTAGATGCAGGCGAATCACATCATTGTCCGTATCTAGGCCAATCAGCAACAAGTCGATTGATGCACCACAGCAAAAACTATTCTCCACAGCTTGACGAAAATCCTTTAGACGCTCCAGCGCGGCATCTGCCGCTCGCTGAGTATCACTGCCATGCGCTGCACATCCTTCGCAGTTGGGCTGGCTTGAGCTGTGGTGGTAAACTGCAACTTTCAGATAGCGGGTCGGCGCATCCGCCTGATTCGGATACCCTTCGCGGTAGCGACGCATCTCCGTTTCACTCCACTTCTGCAAGCTATCATCAACATCAAACATGGCACCCGCATATGATTTACGACGGACTGCTCTATATGGCAGACGTAACACATAACGAATAACGTGAGCCAAACGACCATCAGCGCAGGGCGAAACATCCAATGTATGAAAGCCACACTGCTCTAAAAATGCCTGAAACTCTGCATCATCACCATCCGCCAACGGCTTGCTATCAAAAAAATCATCCGACATGCTGCGGAAGGTCTCAAATACGCACCATGCGTAAAGCTGACCAATATCCAATGGTTTAATCCAGCTATCAACAAGTAGTGTTGCTGGCAATTCAAATCCAAGCTCACTACTGGCAAGCTGCTGGGCACGCGCCTCAAAATCGGCCTCATGTTGCATCGCCGAAAGACGCTGCAAAAAAGGTTCAATAGCTGAAAATGCCTGCTTCACCTGCTGCTCATACGCAAACAGGCGGCTATTTTCAGCACTGCGGGTAAACGGGTGCAGTGCATTATTCGACAAAGTGCCACTGGCTAACGCGTGGCCCGGGGGCTGCGCACTCCGCTGCATCGACTGCTGCCGTTGCATTGGACGCCTGCTTTTTGTCTTTTTGTTGAACATTCTCAACCCGCCTACCCAAAATTCTTGTTAAACATCACTTCATTTAAGAGCTGAGGGGCAAGGCACAAACTGCGCCTCACCACTCGACACTATAGATCGCTTTGCGATTACCCTCGGGCACCGCCTGATAGCGTCACCAGGGCACCACTTTCTGTGCTGCCACTTCCACCGGTAACGTTGATATCATTACGATCAACATCTTCATTACGCTTAGGTTCTGAAGAAGGCATCGCACTAACAGGGCCACGTCGTGTAGGGTTGCGCTTAACCGCAGACCTACCTTCCGTTCCCGTCACTCGATCACCTCGGTTCCAATCATTGCCGGTTATTTTCAAACCTGCATCAAGACCTTCACCTGTCACTTTTGAGACGACATCTTCCACCGGTGCAGCTTTCGCACTAGTAGCTACTGTCTCGTTGCGACTCTTTGGATTACCAAAACGAAACTGTTCAGTTCCGGTAATCTTACCCTCACCAAGAGAGAAAGTACCACTGACGCGGCCTTGCTCATAACGAATACCGGTAACTGAATCCGATATCGCTGTTGGTCGACTCTCCTGAACAGGCTGACTCGCCTGAGCGGGAGCAACTACACTGAACGCACCCCAAGGGGCATCCGTCAATGGCTGCGGAAAGTCTGGCTCATTTACTGCCGCTGGTGACACACCACAAGCTTCAACCTGCTGCTCGGCACCAAGATATGCAGTACCACTCACTTCGCTGCAGACACCTTTGCCAGCACCCGTCAAACTGGTAACACCTGGCTGAACACCAGTAATATCACGCCCGGCATTAACAGCAGGGCGCACAGTGCGCAGCTTGACCTGTTTGACAGCGCCCGTATCACAGTACTTTTGATAGTGCTCAGTACCGGTATAGGGCGTGCCGGTAACAACTTCGCATGAACCTGCTTCGTTGCCACTAACCCGATCTGATCTTGCTGGCTTGGAACCCGATACAACCTGACCACGCGTTGTCTGTGAAAAGCTTACTTTTGCACTGCCTGGCTCAGGCTTGCTGCTGCAAAAGTTGTCATACTGCTCACGACCCACATACTCAATACCGGTAACCGCATTACAACTACCGCGATCATTACCCGTCACCTTTTCGCTAAGACCTACCTTGCCACTCGCGGTAATCACTCCACCACTCAGATTCTCACTGGCTTCGACTTTACGCGGCACATTAGGTGCCTCGTCCTGACAAAACTCAGTAAAAACCTCACTTGAGAAGTAGTCTGTCCCCGTCACTGAACGACAAAGCCCCGTCTCATCACCCGTGGTTTTTTCGCTGTGCGACACAACGGTGCCACTCACGTCTCTCCCAGGGCGTTCCGGACGGCGGCGACCTGTCGAGCGCGCCGCACTCTGGCTGCCACCACTAACACTGCGCTGAGCACGCACGGTGCGCGCCAATTCACGACCGGTAATATCAGGGTTTTGCTTGCGCACCATCTGCGCTGAACTAACCCCTTTACGGTAGCTATCCACACCTGTTTTACCGTGTGCTGCCATCGCATCGCGACGCATTTTTGAATTGATGCGACCCGCACTACTCGCCGTTACCACCTTAATATCATGGCGACTGCGGCGCGGTGTTGCCGATGCATTTGCTGTTGATACCGCTGGCGCAGAATTCACTGCTACACCGGCATCACCACAATCGCCTTTACCTTTGCAACCACAACCGCAATCTTGAGTTTGAGCACTCTTACGAGCAGTGCGCGCAACATCCAAAACACGCTGACGATCACTACTGGCAACGCCACTCTTGCCGCGAGAAGACATCGCGTGACGGCGTGAGCGTGATGCTTCACGACCGGCACTCGCTGTCTTCACTTTGGCACGAGGTGCATTACTAATAGTTGGCTTGGCTGTCACAGTGACCGAGGGCTGGCTATCAGCACTTGCACTTCTCTTTGGGCGAACCCGTGGAGCAGTGCTCGAGCTGGCCTTAGCCGGCAGTGTCGCGGAGCCGTTAAGTTGCGCATCGCGACGGGCTTTGGCGGCATTACGTCCTGATAAATCTTTAATGGCCATTACTATTACCCCATCTATTACTGACAAACCCTGATTGGCAGCAACTAACTAACACGTTAGCTCCACTGCCAATCCATCAACCACGTCTTACCACGTCTTACCACGGTATACGACAAAGCAAACACCCTGACTTTGGGTATAGCTGTCATAACCGATCAGACGAACATGGTGATCAGGGTATGTACGGTGACAAGACTCAAGCTCAGCAACCACTGCATTCAAATCTTTCTCACCGAAGAAGGGAAGTTTCCACATAGTCCAGTAGTAGCTAGTGGCTTTTGATGGATCTTCATGCTCAATCGCAGGGGTTAAACCTTCAGCGATCATATAAGCAATCTGGTCATGAACTTCCTGCTGTGTCAGCGGTGGCAGGAAAGAAAAAGTTTCCAGAGTCTGGGTAGTACGATAATCACCCATAGTGTTATTTGAAATCATTGCTTTCTCCTAATCTTTGATGACGTTGACAAACTCAGTTAAGGTCCAGTTTATCTACCGTTTCGAATTCAAACTTGATCTCTTTCCAAGTCTCCATCGCAACCGCAAGCTCTGGGCTATTACGAGCAGCGCCTTCCATAATATCTTTTGACTCTTTCTCCAGTTCGCGACCTTCGTTACGCGCTTTAACACACGCTTCCAAAGCAACACGGTTAGCAGCTGCACCTGCAGCGTTACCCCATGGGTGACCCTGTGTACCACCACCAAACTGTAGAATTGAATCATCACCAAAGATGTTAACCAGCGCAGGCATGTGCCATACATGGATACCACCTGAAGCTACTGCAAATACGCCTGGCATTGAACCCCAATCCTGGTCGAAGAAGATACCACGACGACGATCTTCAGGAACAAATGACTCACGTAGCAGATCAACATAACCCAGTGTTGAAGCACGATCACCTTCCAACTTACCAACAACCGTACCGGTATGCAGATGATCACCACCCGACAGACGCAGGCATTTAGCCAGCACGCGGAAGTGGATACCATGCTTAGGATTACGATCGATTACTGCGTGCATTGCACGATGGATGTGCAGCAAAATACCGTGCTTGCGACACCATGCAGCCAAACCGCCATTAGCCGTGAAACCGCCTGTCAGGAAGTCATGCATGATAACTGGCTGACCCAGATCCTTAGCGAAGTCAGCACGCTCATACATCTCTTCAGGTGTATTAGCCGTAACATTCAGATAATGACCCTTAACTTCGCCTGTCTCTGCCTGAGCTTTCTCTACTGCCATCGCAACAAACTCGAAACGATTCTGCCAGCGCATGAACGGCTGAGAGTTAACATTCTCATCATCTTTAGTCAGATCAAGACCACCACGAAGACACTCATAAACAGCACGACCGTAGTTTTTAGCAGAAAGACCCAATTTAGGCTTGATAGTACAACCCAGCATTGGGCGACCGTATTTATTCAACTTGTCACGCTCTACCTGGATGCCGCTTGGTGGGCCGAGGCAAGTCTTAACAAATGCGATTGGGAAACGGATATCTTCCAGACGCAGGAACTTAATCGCTTTAAAGCCGAATACGTTACCTACTAATGAAGTCAATACGTTGACAACTGAACCCTCTTCGAACAGATCGAGAGGATATGCGATGAACGCGTAGAAAGCCTCTTTGTCACCGGGAACATCTTCAATGCGATACGCACGACCTTTATAGAACTCCATATCGGTCAATAGCTCTGACCATACAGTACTCCAAGTACCTGTTGACGACTCAGCCGCAACAGCAGCAGCAGCCTCTTCATTCGGTACACCATCTTGAGGTGTAACCTTGAAGCATGCCAAAAGATCAGTATCAAGCGGAACATAATCCGCAGCCCAGTACACATCGCGGTACTCTTTTACACCGGCATCATATTTCTTTGCCATAGTCAGCTCACTCCTGCTGTGGTTGATTGAATTCGTCGAAGCCAAGAGTATATACGATTCAACCCTAAAGCCAATCGATAGTTTCAATACTATTCATCTACGATTACCAATGATCAGAAAACAGAGGAGCCACCCACCACCCACCCAAGCTTCTTACACCTTGCTATGCTGGGTGTGAACTGGATGGGTTGAAAATAGCCTATATAAACAGAAGACAGGCAATCAGAGAGGAGTGTTTTTCCGGCCATTAGCTTAGAGGTTTTTATAAAAATCACGCATGGTGGTGGGGGCGAAGAAGGTAGCATCAATCACTTCTCCAGAGTCTCCATGAGGAAGGCTCCATGAAATCAGTGGACAAGTGAAAGTGCGTATAACTTACGAATCATTCAGTCTAAGGCGGGTTACCACAACTCATCATCATCCACATACGACTGGTACAGTCAGATGAAACCCAGCTACCACTCACCGCAAAGTTGGTAACCTTCAACATGCTTTGATTGTAATACGGCCCATTGGTATACGGTGTAGAGACACTCGTACCCGCAGGCAAACCCGCCTCGGGGCCTACATCATTGAGGTTAACCAGCAAGGCTTTGTTTTTCCAGCCATGGGGCACCGACACATGACACCAGGTGCACTCCATGCGACCAAGACGCCGCGCATGGGCGGTGTGCAGATTCCTTGAAATCAATGCTGAAGACATCCCGCAACGCCCGCCACTGCCTCGAAAGCCACTTAACTGAGGGTTATTATTATTAGGATCTGCATAGTCATTGTAGCTGTGACACTTAAAGCAAAGATCACCCGCGCGCCCAGTGCCAGTTTCATTATCCCAACCACCTTTAAGCAGGAAGTTGTTATTGGAGCCGTGTGGCCCCCAAGGATTACCATTCTCACCACCATTTGGAACCACGGTACCTGCCGCCGTATCCGAACCGTGACAGTCTGAGCAATACATGGTTTGGGAGCCAACCCCGGTATTAAAAGGCGGCAAGAAAATATTGGCATCAAGCCCACCCCGCTCAACCGGGGTACGGCCAGTCTCACCCATCACCGGGTGCCAAGAGCGGTGGTTGTTTGTAGCATAATTGGCGTGAGCACCCGTACCCAGCGCAGTACCCTCACCTTGGTGGTTAACAGGCGCTTGAAACTCCATCGCCTGATTGGTGTACTCCGTGACACCGTTAGTGCCTGAGGGGGTTCCACCGATAAACGAACCTAATTGAGGCGGATTAGCATCATCAAAGCCGTAATTAGAGTGACACTTCAAACAGACCTGATATTCACGACTCACCCAGCCATCGGTCACGTTCATAGTGGCTCCAGGGAGTCCTTTTTTAATTTCAAAATTGATGGGAGAAGTATTGAATTCGGTCTGAACATAGACCGGCTCTACCCCCCAAGAACCTCGCAACACACCAGAAGCAATATTGGTATGCATAACCCCTGCCGTATGCACATGGGTGCCGCTACTATCAGGTAAGCTAGGGTCACTATTGGCCAACTGTTTTTTAGTCACCCGATGAGGATTATGACAATCGGTACACTCAACGTGGCGATTAACCAAATTACCCTTACCCAGTAGCAGCGGAGACTCAAGAAAATCTTTACCCGAACCTACTCCTTGAGTACCGATATCATGCACTTCGCTTGTAGCCGCTTGATCGGACGTTGCAATGGGCATACGCCGAGCTAGCATAAAATCTGTTTTTATATCGGGAACCTGAGTATTAAGCCCCTGAGAGGTGAGCGTAGCACCAGTAGCTGAGTGACACTGGTAACAACTCTCTTCAATAGCAGAGCCGCCCCCAGATTTAGGCGATGTGGTGCTATCCGTCCCCTCTCGCAGCAAACGCCTAGAGCCTTGCACCGTGTGCGTATCGTGGCAATTCAGGCAGGCCGCTCGCCACACGGGAATCGCATTGGGGAAGTCACGTTGTGCTGCTGCCGTGGCCGTGTAGACCTCATCCGCCACCAACTCATTGGCATGCGCGGAATAGGTCCACCCCTCTTTATTGTGGCAAGCCAGACAAATAATATCATTATCCGCATTAAAATCGCTGTTAACGGGCGCTGCGTTATTCTGGAAACGATTCAGACGCAAGAATTTAATATCCTCTCCCGTGTCGTCCCGAATATGGGGATCGTGACAGCTCACACATTCAAGCTTGGCAGCACCATCAACATGATCAACAATCAACGGAATGCTCGGCCTCACACCCGGCGAGCGCACACCAATAGCGGGTGTTGCCAGTGGATCACGTAACTCGCCATCATTTAAAACCAGCGTACTATCGTAGGCAAATGAGATGGGGTGATCATTGGTCAGGTTTACCCCCAAGTTACGGGTAAAACCGCTATTAGCACCCGAGCCATCCGGCATAACACCCGCAAGGCCGGTTCCACTCATGGCAATATCTTCACTCTCTGCCACCTGATCGGTAAACTGGCCGTTAAGGACATTGACAGAGCCGACCGCAAGCACACCATCATGGCAACTTAAACAGAGCTTCGAAGAGTTAGAAGGTGCTGCCGGCACACTCGACTCCATTGAGCTCGAACTGTACATCTCATAGGTAGCACCCGATATGGCACGATTCCAAAGCGGTGCTTGCACGCTGATATTGGCACTATGGGGGGTATGACAAAAAACACAAAGCTCATTCTCGATATCAGCCTTCACCGTCCCAGGGCTGGATATTGAAAGATTATGCTTTGTGTTAGTGATATCTGAAATTCTTTCGGCAGTCGCGTGAAGAGGCACCAGCAGCGCCATCAACAAAAGAATAGATGTTTTTTTACTGAAAAACCCCATTGCACTCTCTCTACTGTCACTCTGAATTTAAAAATTAAATTCAGTTATCGCGCCGTAAAATTCCACTCAACTCAAGCTATCTAGATCAATTCTAAATTAGAACCCTCTAATCTTACACCTGAAGCCGCATAACCACAACGACTAAACACCAGCGCCCACTATTACCACTCACCGCGAACACCTCTATGCGGCAAGGAGGTTCACAAAAAAAACCTCGCCCCACCAGTATAGCTCACACTGCCGATCTGTAATCCGCCAAATCTCCCAGCAAAGAACAGAACCTATGAACCATATGGCTACTCACAACCCAAACCCAACATAGCTTAAAATTAGCACTACATTCTCAGCAGAAAACGCCGACAATACAGGAGTATTTTATCCACATAAGCCCGGAGTCAATCTATTGGATATCTTTGTCGGAAACGCCCCACCCCGCTTTACTAGGGCGACCATACAGCAGCTTTTCATTAGAACAATCGCAAAATCCAGAAAGAAGTTTTTTTTCTGGAAACGCCTAGGCATTCACAAAGTACAGGTCAAGCAGATTATAAAACGGGTATCCGGTAAGCCCCGGCGCTATTTTGTGGTACACATTGAAACCAATGAAATTGCACTGCTCGCCATTCGACGGCTCAACTTAAAAACCGTAGAGGGTCACCGGTTGATTGTAAGAGAGCACCACACTCGGGGGTATATGAATGAGCGACGCGCAGTCAATTGGCGCGAGCGTCCCTGGAGCAAGACAGAGCGCCGCAAGAGTGAGCGGCGCACCATCCAGCAGGGTGACGACTTCTTTTCAGAGCTAGACGAACATACCAATGGAGTGAGACTTAACCCGGATAATTCATGAGTTATTTGGGCTAAGCTCGCCCCTGCCACATTCCCCACAATGCATTTTCTAAATTCCTTGAAAATCGAGCAGAGTCGAACAGTGGTGATGAGCTAATTTGCTCACGCAACCCAGAACGAAGTGCTGCCAACCGAGGCAGATCGTTAGTCAAGGTAACCGCCTTTTCAATGTAGTCCGCTGCACTGCTCACGACCCACTCATCTAATCCTACGACCCTATTTATGCTCTCCCCCTGCTTGGCCAGCAGCGCCTCCCCAGCCAGTGTCAGTGTCGGCACCCCCATCCATAGCGCCTCACACGTTGTCGTCCCCCCGGGGTAGGGGAATGTATCCAATATCATATCGATATTAGAGTGTGACATCAGATAAGCCTCTCGAGATATTGCTTCATACATATCAACCTGTTCAAGATTGATTCCATGCTGCTGCATGCGTTGAGTGACCTTTTCCACCACATCAGCACTTGCAAATTGCTTGCATTGCCAACGCAAGCGAGCATCGGGTAAAGCAGAGAGTATCTTTGACCATGCATCAAGCACTTCATCATTAACCTTTGCTAAGACCTGAAAACAACCAAAAGTGATAAAACCATTTTTCAACGCGGGCAGGGTTACGACTGTAGACGCGCCCTCTGGTGGTGTAAAACACAATCGAGTATCCGGCAAATACCACACCTTTTCACTGAAATCACCCTGCCGCTCTTCGGGTACGCAGATCTTATCGGCTAACAGATAATCGATCTCTTTCACGCCCGTGGTTGCAAAATAGCCCAACCAACTCACCTGCACCGGCGCAGGTTTCCATGCAAATACCGGCAACCGGTTATGTATCGAGTGCCCAGAAAGATCAATCAAAACATGTACCGCATCTCCCTGTATTAGCTCTGCAGCGGCTTGGTCACTTTGGCCAAACAGTGGTTTGCAGCTGCTAAATAGCGGCTTTATACGATCAGTGAGCTCATCAGACTTGGGGTGAGTAGGGTAAGCAATTAACTCAATTTTTGTAGGATCTATTTGAGCCAACAGCCCTTCTAAAAAATATCCAACAGGGTGAGCACGCAAATCTCCTGAGACAATACCGACACGCAATCGCTCGGGAGAAGCGGCACACCGCCATGAAGTAAATGGCGATAGCGCTTTTTTAGTGACCATTTGACCATACTGATCAGCGTCCTCTAAAAAAGAGGGGGAGATGTGCGCGGCAGAGTAGTTCTGCAGAAAAAGCAGACTACTAAAGGCCGTAGGAAATTCAGGGTCTATTTTCAAAGCTTGACGAATGCTCTCTATCGCATTGTCAAGCTGACCAAAATCACACTGTACATTAGCCAAATTATTTAATGCTTTTGAGAATCTTGGATTAATGGTCAGTGCATGCCTAAAGCAATCAACCGCTTCATTAAGCGCCCCAAGTTCGGTTTGAGCATTACCCAAATTGCAATAAGCCGCTGCATTGCCAGGGTCAATTGCCAATACACGCTCAAAGCAATCCTTTGCTTCACTGAATTGACCAAGATCAATCTGAGCATTGCCCAAATTATTGATCGCCTCAACATAGCCGGAGTTGAGCTTCAACGCGCAATTAAAACTATTCACCGCCTCAACTGTTTTTCCAAGTTTCCTCAGCGATATCCCCATATTGTTATGCGCTATGGCACTGTTTGGAGCAACTTTCAGCGCTCGACTAAAGCTAGCCACCGCCTCAGTGAATTTGCCAAGATCACTTTGGGCGCTGCCCATATTGCTTAATGCCTCACTGTAAGCGGGGTTAATTTTAAGCGCCCTACGAAAACAAGCTATCGCCTCTTCAAGGCGACCCAAATTCTTCAAAACAGAGCCTAAATTAAAATGCGCCTGAGCATCGCCAGGCATCAACAGCACCGTTTTCTGAAACGCTGGCAGTGCCGCTTTCCCCTGCATCAATAAGGCCACGCTCAAAAGTTTCCAAGCAAGGCCTGCGTCTGGAAATTGCTCAATCAGAGAACGGCTCCCTCGCTCCAGCTCACTGTAACGACCTAAATTGTAGAGATTAACAAGCGGGTTAAACTCTACATCTGAAGGGCTAGCAGAACGCCGATTTTTCTTTTTTTCACAACATTTTTTAAATTTTTTTCCGCTTCCACAAATACACGGGGCATTTCTTCTTGAGTTCATACCTTGTTCCTGTCCTGTTTCAATAACCACCCCTGTGCTTACAGGATTAGACTAAACGGAGCGAGTACATCACTCAACTTGCCCAACAAAGAGGTGTTTTGGCTTACTTCTGCCCATAAAGATACAGTAGAGCAGTGGAATAACAAATAGTGTAAGCACGGTTGAGAAGCCAAGCCCCCAGACAATGGCGGAGGCGACAGGCCCCCACATCAATGAGTCTCCGCCGATGCCGGTTGCCAGTGAGAAGAGTCCGGCGATGGTGGTCAGCGAGGTGATCAGTACCGGCACTACGCGCCGTCTTGCAGCATAGACGGTGGCGTGCAGCACGCTCATCCCCGATCCAAGGCGGGTATTCGCAGCATCGATCATCACAATGGCGGCATTAACGGCGATACCCGCTAGGGCTACTACACCATAAAGCGTATAGAGGCTCAGTGGATTTTGGGTCACTAACAGGCCAAAAATGACACCGGCAAATGCCATGGGGACGGTCGCTAAGATCATCAACGGCTGGAAGTAACTGCGAAACAGGGTACCTAAGATAAGGTAGATCAGGCCAAGGCCGAACAGCATCAGCTGCGCCAGCGCTTCAATACTTTCGTTAATATCTTCCAGCTCGCCGGTAAAATCCAGATTAACCCCGGGATATTGATCACGGATGGTTAGCCACTCTGTTTTCAGCAGATCATTTGCCTCAAGGGTATCCATCACCCCTTTATCCAGGTCGGCGCTTAAGGTGATGGCACGGCGGAAATTGTAGTGGCGAATTTTTGCCTTACCCCGCGAGCTTTCGGCATCAACCACCTCACCCAATGGAATGTATCCACCGGATGGCAGTGCCAACGGTGTACGCAACAGATGTTCAATACTTTGATGTTCATTGGATACGGCGCGCACCCGCACCTCTACTTTTTCGCCACCATCCTGCGTTGAGGCGACCACCTCACCATCAAACAGCAGCCGAATATTTCGCATCACATCAGACGGTATCAGTCCGGCACGTCTGATGGCATCCTGATTCAGCGTCAGCCGCAGCTCCTGTTTTCCAGGTGCATCGTCGTCACTAATATCCTTGACTGCGGGCAACGTCTCCAGGTAGTTCGCCAAGTGGTCTGTCACCAGACGTATCTGCTCAAACGCCTCACCTCGCACCTTCACTTTGATCGGCATTTCCGTAGGCGGACCTCCCGCAAGACGCAAAATGACCACCTTGGCACTGCCTGCACTCTTTTGGATGTCGGCACGCATCGAGTCAATCACTTCGTCAACACCCCGCATCCCTCTCCCTCTGGGCTGCAAGCTGACTGCAATCTGCCCATAGCGGTCGCCAAAAAAAGGCTCTGTTTCAGTGAACATCTGGCCCGCAGCAACACTGATACCACGCAGTTCGGATTCATCAACGTGTTTACGCACCTCGCTCTCTAACAGGGTGACATGCTCCAGGGTCTTCTCCAGCGATGAACCAGGGGGCATCGTCACATTCACGTAGTAGAGGCGCAGCGGGTCAAAGGCAAAAAACTGCACCTTGACCATATCGCTAAAAAAGATACCCACCGCCGCCAGCATCACCAAAGCAACACCCAATAGAGAGCGGATAGGCCGGCGTAAAACCTTAATCAACAGTCGACTGTATTTGACTCTAAGCAGGTGGGTATAACGGACTCGGTAATGATGCACCCTTGATGGCTTATTAAAATTGACCTTCATCATGGAGACGTGTACCGGCAGTAGCCAGTAAGCTTCCAGTAGTGAAATCGCCAGTGCGACGGTCACGACAAAGGGGATAACAAACATAAAATCGCCGAGGATGCCGGGCAACAGCATCAAGGGTAAGAAGGCGGCCATGGTGGTGACAATAGCCGCCGTAACCGGAGTAAAAACCTCAACCAAAGCCTCCTGTGCTGCTTGCAGGGCACCCATTCCACGCTGAATTCGGTAATAGATCGCCTCCACTACCACCACGGCATCATCCACCAGCATACCGAGCACCAACACCAACCCCAACAGTACCGAAACATTCAGGGTTGAACCCGTTGAATTCAAGAGCCAAAAAGTTCCCGCCAGTGTAAAGGGGATACCAATACCGATAAAAAAGGCGATACGCGAGCCTAGAAAGAGCCAAGTGACCAGCGTTACCATCAGCAAGCCATACAGGGCATTGGTCTGCATAATATTGATGGCTTCACGGGTGGGGACTGTTTGATCATCCAGCAGGTAGACCTGAACCCCTTCGATCGCACGGCTTCTGTTTTGTGTTTCAATATAGGCTTTCAGCTGCTCCACCAACCCTAGGGTATTGGTATAGCTTTTTTTAGTGATCGCCATCAACACCGCTGGCTGCCCCTGATAACGCACCCGTTGCTGCGCCTCAGCCCGTGCTCGACTGACCATTGCCAGAACACTCAGTGGCACCTCTCCCTGCGCGGTCATTATCGGTAGCCCTGCGATATATTCAGGGTCAGCATTGGCTCCCAGAATGCGGACTAACCACTCACGCTCCTGGTTGAGCATGACACCGGCAGAGAGGTCTCTGAAATTAGCTTGAATCGTATCAGCGACGGCAGTGGCGGCAACGCCATATTGCGCTAATTTCATCGGATCAAACTCGACCCGCAGCTCGGGCGGGTGCAGTCCGGCAGCGCTAACGCCATCTACCCCTTTAAGCCGCTCCAGATCCTCTTTTATGGCGTTGGCGTGGCGGCGCAACTGCTCATCATCTTCCAGACCCTGCACCACCAGCATGGCGGTCGGCATCGAGTTGCTTGAGGTGATTTCAAAAATATAGGGGTCTTCTGCGGTATCCGGCAGCTCGGTATTTGCTTTATTTTGAATTTCTCGGCGCAGGTCGTTAATTCGCTTATCGAAGGTGCGCTCATCAATGTCATTGAAGCGGATGGTGATGTCAGAAAATCCCTCCCGGGAACTGCTCTGTACAAAGCGTACATCGGCCACTTGAGTTAAGGCATCCTCCAGTGGATTAGTGACCAATTTTTCGACATCTTCAGCAGATGCACCCGGTAATACGGTGTTGATGCTGATCCAATTAAAGTTGACTTCAGGGTCCTGCTCCCGAGGCATTGCAAAGTAGGAGACCACCCCCATCACCAGAACAATAGCAAAAGTCAGGTTTGCCAATACATGGTTTGTCAGGAAGCGTTCAAGCATGATGGGTTAGGGCTCCAAGCTCTGCTGCAACAAGACGCGATCCAGCACCACTTCTGTCGTCAGGGGAAGCTGTTCGACCCTGACTGCTCGACCCTCTTGTGCATTGGGCAGTGGTAAAAAAACCAGCTCGCCCTGCCGTAGGACAAAAATACCCAGCTCACCCTTTCGACGCTGTAGATAGGTTGCCGGTAGTGTGGGGCGAGGGTCTCGCCACTCCAATCGACCACTGGCACCTACCAGTGCTGTTTCATGGGTAAAACTGAGCCGCGCCTGCTGCGTGCGTTGCTGGGGGTGAAGCATCGGCAAGCGCGTATTCAGCCGCAATGGGTACTGCTTTCCACCGCTTTCAAATCTCAACTCATGCCCCTGGTGCAGATGTTGTGCATCCTGTGGGTGCAGATCGGCACGCACTTGCTGGCCCTCAGTCGCCAGCAGTCGTAGTAGCGGGGTGCCTGGGGTGACCCACTCACCTAATTGCACTTGACGCTCAACGATAACCCCTAAAAAGGGTGCCTTTACGGTGCCATCGTCGATAGATCGCTGCAGCTGATCCCATTGTGCCTGTTGGACATTTAACTCCGCTTTAAGCACCTGCAAATTGGTTTGGCGCTGCTGTAACAACTCTTCTGAAATGTTGTGGCTTTTGCCTAAGCGTTGAGACTGTTGCAACTGAAACTCAGCCAGGGCGATACGAGCCTCGATGCCTTCGATTGTCGCCTCTAGCTGCCGCTGCTGCTGACGATAATTGAAAACATCAAGCTGTAGCAGGGCCTGATCTTTATCAACCTGATCACCCACATCGACCCATATCGCCTGCACCACACCACTCACTTCGGTGGAGATCTGGCTGTTGTTTTTCGCCACCACACTCGCCGGTGCGGAGTTCTGCGGGTAGACCACCAGCTCACTCAGAGGCGTCGTCTGTAGCGGCGTGCTGATCGCAGCCACCGCGTAGAAGAGAGAGAGAAAAAAGAGAAAAAACTTAGCCCATTTCATCGAATACCTTCTGTTTGTTATCAACATCGATCGGTTGTGCCTGCGCCTCAGTGGGCAACCTTAGGCCAATAACGATCATAGCTAAAATCAGGACTATGGCTGCCCACGTGACACTGCTGACATCGCGCTTGCGGCGGCATTGACTGATTGGGGGTTGTCACCTCTCCCCGGCTCTCCACATGGGCTTTTCCGGCACCGTGACAATTTTCACACTGAACATTCATCAACTCCGGGGTGATCGTAAAGTCAATAAATCCCCCCTTATCAAAGCCAACGGTGTGGCAAACAATACAGTCTGGATCAAACGACTTGCCGACATTTTCCAGCGTGGCGAAAGCATCGGCATGTTTCATACCCTGCCATGCCTCAAACTGCGCCTGATGGCAGCTTGCGCAGGCATCGGCACCTAGATAGTCACGATCACCTGATGCGAGCCGCTTTTTAACCGCCACTTCCGCCAGATAGGCCGCTTTTACCTTAGCATTGTACTCATCGTACCATGGGCGCAAGCGCTCATCATCAGCGACAGATTCTGGCATCTCAATCACTTGATGCTGATACTCTTCGATTTTTCCATCACTAAACTCTAAGTCCAGCCGCCCTAGACGCATACCGCGAGAGCCTGGTTGTAACACCAGAGTCTCCCCCGTCAGCTGCGGCTCTGAAAAGAGTTCATGCGCCGCACGCACCACTAAAATATCCACATCAGCAAGATCAAACTCTCGCTCCACCTTACGCAGCGGCCACGCGGTTAATAACACCGTCAGCTCGCCCCGCTCGCTGGCCTCTTTAAGCCCCTGCTGCACCGTGCTCATATCATCCGTCGTCAGCCACTGGCTCTGATCCATCTGCCGAAAGGGGGAGCGTTTGGGACTCAACCAACTAAAGACCCGCAAGGTAACCCCCTCACGTTCAATCTTGCGTGATGTGGTGACAACGCTGTCGGGATGCTGCCAGTTCCCCACCAGCCAGGGGATGTGGTAGCCCTCAATAAACGCCGTACCATAAGCAAGGTCTCGCCAGCGTACCGCGACCGCATCATATTGAAAGGTTGAAAAGGCTTTCAGAATATACTCACTCTTCAGTTGATCCCTTCTCGACTCATTCGCCAACAACTGCCCTGCCGATATAGCGACCAAAGCAGGCTGCTCTTCGCGCAGCATTTTCAGGGTGGTTGAACGCCGCAACACACCCCCGTAGTTTCCACCTTCGCTACAGCCGCACGGCTCCAGCTCACCATTAAAGTCACCGGAGTAGATTAAGGTGAGTGGTGCACTCTGAGCTGACCAAGGCAGCAGCAAGGCAATCAGCATAAAGAGAGAGAGTATGTTTTTTTGCATCGTGACTATCCCGCAGGGTAATTTAGAGACCTTTGTGCGCATCATATTTGACCTCCAATAAAATAGGACAATGATCCGATAGAAGGGGGTTTGACCACTCATAGAGAACCTTGGCATTCACTACCTCAAGGTTGGTGTAGCAGCGATCAAGGGGCACCAATGGAAAAAGTGATGGAAATGTCTTGGCATAGTGTCCATGCACACGTTTGTAGGCATCATGGATCCCCAAAGCCGCAAGCCCTGGTGTGGCCTTTCTATTCCAATCATTAAAGTCACCAGCCAATATTATGGGGCGGTTGCTGCTGTAGTGTTTAATAATTCGCCTGAGGTCGGCGTATTGCAATGCCCTATCTTTACCTAATAGATTCAGGTGAACGCAGTAGGTGTCGAGATGTTTGCCATCCGGCATTTCAAGCCGGGCGAAAAGGATGCCGCGCTTTTCCCACTGATTCTTAGAGATATTAATCTGGTTTGTTTCAATGATCGGGTATTTACTAAGAATGACATTGCCGTGATGGCGCTTTTCATAAACTGCATTTTTAGCATAAGCGTGGTGCGGCCAAAGCTCATCCGCGAGAAATTCATATTGGGAGTTGTCGGGCCACTGCCCCACTGAATTTGCATGGTGTTGATTTTCGCCAACAACCTCTTGAAGAAAAACAATATCAGCATGGGTGCTTTTAAAAAATGCTTTAATATCATGGAGTGTAAACTTACGATTAAGCGGACTGAACCCCTTATGAATATTATAGCTGAGAGCATCTATTTTCATAATTCACAGTAGTGTGAGCGTAAGTTGTTAGCAAAATTTTTTCTTATTTGTAACTATTTAGCGTAGTTAGACCTTGCCTCAAGTTGAGGTGTTTTTCGCACGCAAAAAGAGAGCATATAGGGAATATGTGACCGATTGAGCACGAAAATAACCAAGCGTTGGGGCAGAAGACGAATGCGCTGAATGGTTACCCCTGTTTTTTTCTTTTACTACCCCATATCGTCGCTACCGCACGATCCGTACCAAGAAAACCGATCACCAAGCTTAATGCACCAATACCACCAAAAACGACCACCGGGAAGAGATAGCTAAGATCTTCCCCGCTTGAAAATGCAGTTACCAGCGTCGCCAGCCCGACAAACAGGCTACCCAAAATCACCAAAATAGCCCGGTTAGACGGTTTGTAATCGAATGGCTCGTTTCCCGACTCAAACCGGCTGAGGAGCGGGGAAAACAGGAATCGTAGCTGCTGCTTCATAGTTGGTCTCTGAGTAAAACGAGTTCAACCCTGTTGCACTCGTTATTTTTCAAGCGTTTCAATCAGACGCTCCGCAGAAACATAGCCTGGAATCAATTCACCACTCTCCAAAAAGAGTGCGGGGGTACCGCTCAAATTAAGAGCACGGGACAGCATGTATTGATCGCTTACCGGTGAGACACAATCTTTCTTAAGCACTATCTCACCTGATTCAATCTTCTTATCCAGTGACTTACCCGCTTTTGCGATGGTCATAGCATTCAACTTATCTTCTGCACACCAGACAATCTCCGCCTTATTAAACGCCGCAGAACCCACGCCCGCCCGCGGATAAGCGACATAGCGGATTGCAATACCCAGCGCATTGTATGCATCCATTTCGTCATGCAGCTTGCGACAATAACCACAGTCGATATCGGTAAAGACCGTCACGACATGCTTGGTCTCTTCGGGGGCGAAGATCACCGTATCTTCATCTTTCAGACTATTGAGAAGCGTAGTACGACCCGCACTGCGCGCATCCTCTGTCAGGTTTTTGCGGGTTGCAGTCTCGATAATACTCCCTTGGATCAGATATTTTCCATCACTGGAGAGGTAGATCACTTCCGAGCCAAATATCACCTCATACAACCCTTCAATAGGTGATGCCTTCACCGAATCCAATTTCAGGTCAGGAGCAAGCTTGCTCATCGCCTGGCGAATATCATTTTCAGCGTCATCCGCAAGGGTGATGCCGCTTATCAACAGGGCCAGCATGGCCACCAGCATTCTCTTCATTATATTATTTACCTAAGTTATTGATCGCTTTTCAGCCGGGCTGTTACCTATGACCGCGTAACTATGCCATAGTTTTACCTGAGTTTCTAACCCAGAGACTCCAGATCAACCTCTGGGGTGATGTTTAGCATGCAGCGCCTGCAACCTTGCTTTGGCGATGTGTGTATAGATCTGGGTTGTGGAGAGGTCACTGTGTCCTAATAGCATTTGCACAACTCTCAAGTCAGCGCCGTTATTAAGAAGATGGGTCGCAAAGGAGTGCCGGAGGGTGTGTGGTGAGAGTTTTTTGCTAATACCAGCACGCTGGGCGTAACGCTTAATGGCGTACCAAAATGTTTGGCGTGTCACTTGTGTCCCTCGAGAGGAGATAAAGAGCGTCTCACTTGCAGCCCCTTTTGCCAGACTGGGGCGAGCCTGTGAAAAATAGAGCTGAAGCCACTCAATAGACTCCTCTCCCAAGGGAACAATGCGCTCCTTAGACCCCTTGCCAAAAATCCTCGCAACCCCCTGGCGCAGGTTAATCTGCGACTGCTGCAAGCCAATTAACTCAGTGACCCGCAAACCTGAAGCATACATCACCTCCAGCATTGCGCGGTCGCGAAGTTCGTTTGGCCGTTGCGTATCAGGCGCATCCAGTAGCGCGTCTACTTCGGATTCTGATAGTGCGCTAGGTAGGCTTCGTCCAATTTTAGGTGCCTCAATACGCGCAGTGGGATCCTCGACAATGCACTTTTCTCGCAATTGATAACGGTAAAAACGACGAATTGAAGAGAGCATACGAGCCGTTGAACGTGAGCTTGTTTTTTGCTGAACGCGGTAGGCCAAATAATCTAAAAGATCTCTGTTATTCGCTTCAAGCAAACCCATCGAGCTCTGGCGATAAAGCCATGCCGATAGGCTTGCCAAATCGGCTTTATAAGCGGCAAGCGTGTTGTCACTCAGGCCTCGCTCCATCCACAGAGCATCAATAAACAGTTCAATCAACTGTTGCTGATCTAGGCTAAGCTGATCCATTACACTCATGGACAAAACCACCTGTACCTATCAATAGGACTCTTTTCAGAATAGCTTTCAAGCAGGCACAAAAAAGCAGCTGTCATCTTCTCATGACAGCTGCTTTTAACGCTATTCGCCATTACAGCGAAAACAGCGGGTTATTACTTCTTAGCAACCAGCTTCTCTTTGATACGCGCCGCACGACCTTCCAGGCCACGCAGATAGTAAAGTTTGGCGCGACGTACATCACCACGACGCTTAACCTGAAGATCCGCAACAACTGGGCTGTAGGTCTGGAAAACACGCTCAACACCTTCGCCGTGAGATATTTTACGCACGGTGAATGAAGAGTTTAAACCACGGTTACGCTTAGCAATACAAACACCTTCAAATGCCTGCAAACGCTCACGCGTGCCCTCTTTAACTTTAACTTGAACCACAACCGTGTCACCCGGCGCGAAGTCCACTAATTTACGGCCCATCTGCTCCGCGTTAATTTGATCAATAATATTGCTCATTTCCTGCTCCCGAAATTATGCGCGCATTATACGCCAAAATTCTTAACTCTGTTCGTTTTCTTGCAAAAAATTATGCAAGAGTTTTTGTTGTTCATCAGTAAGCGGATGATCAGCCAGCAATTCTGGCCGTCTTAACCACGTCCGCCCCAGTGCTTGCATGTGTCGCCAGCGCTCAATTGCCTTATGATCACCGCTCAGCAGCACCTTCGGCACTTCGCCCTCGGCCATTTTTTCGGGGCGAGTATAGTGAGGATGATCCAGCAACCCTTGATAAAAAGAGTCCTGAACAGCTGACTCCTGATGACCCAAGACACCCGGCAGCAACCTTGCCACACTATCAATCATCACCATGGCAGCCAACTCGCCGCCACTGAGCACGTAATCACCAATGGACCACTCTTCATCCACTTGCGACTGAATCAAGCGCTCATCAACCCCTTCATAACGCCCCGCAATAACAATTAAATTATCACGCTGACTAAGCTCTTTGACACCAGCCTGATCCAGCACACGCCCCTGGGGCGATAGATAGATCACCTTCGCCTCACCCGATATTCGGCTACGAGCGGTTTGAATCGCCTCTCTCAGCGGCTCCACCTTCATCAACATACCGGGGCCGCCACCGTAGGGACGATCATCGACTGTGCGATGGCGGTCTGTGGCATAATCTCGTGGATTATTAAAGCCCAGCTCTAAAAGACCCCGATCAACAGCGCGTCCCGTTACACCATAGTCCATTATGGCATCGAACATCTCCGGGAATAGCGTCACCAGCTCTATACGCATCAGTAATCGAGCTGCCAGTCGACCGTGATCGATCGCGACGCTAGATCAACATCAAGAACGTAGAGATCCTTAACAAAAGGGATCAGTAGCTCTTCACCGTTAACGCCCGCAACAACCAATACATCGTTGGCACCGGTGGGCATCACTTTTTCAACACTACCCAGTGATAAACCCTCGACGTTGATAACCGCCAGACCCACAAGATCCAACCAGTAGTATTCACCTTTTTTTGCGACTGGCAGTTGCTCACGCAAGATGGCAATATCGCAGTTCATTAATGTTGCTGCCACGTCTCGGTCATCATAACCCTCGATGTGTGCAACAACACCTTTACCCTGCGCTCGACCCGCCTTAAGCTTCAAGGCGCGCCACTGGCCAGCCACTTTGACTCGCCACGGAGTGTATTTGAGAATACCTTCTCGAGGCTCGGTATAAGAGAAGATTTTAACCCACCCTTTAACACCGTGAAGGCCGGAGATCCGGCCCACCTGGATTAAATCCTGCTCATCCTGACTCATGCCAACGCCTTAAAACAACGACTCACGCTAATTAAAGCGTGCGCGTAGAAAATTCCTGGGGAATTTATGCACTCGCCACTGACTTAAGCAGGTTAGCAACGCGATCGGAAGTCTGGGCACCTTGACCCACCCAATATGATACGCGCTCATTGTCGATACGCAGGCGCTCTTCTTCGCCCTGAGCGGTTGGATTGAAGAAACCAAGGCGCTCAATGAAGCGGCCGTCACGCTTAGCACGGCTATCTTTTACAACAATGCTGTAAAATGGACGTTTCTTGCAGCCACCGCGTGACAAACGAATAGTAACCATGAACTAAAAACCCTCTCTCTGTACATAAATTAAACAACGCTGCCAGTCGACAGAATCGTAATGAATTTGGGCGCGTATCTTACCCAATTTTACTGAAAATAGAAATAGAAATATTAGACCCCGCCTTCAAGGGAAGCTCTGATCAAGTCATGAATACTTTATGCTGGCTGAAATCGCCCCCATTTATCCCGAAAATTGCACCAATAAGAGCGACTATTACTGCGCATTTCGGAACAAATGAGAACAATTCCCTCTCAGCCTAAATTCATCCAGACTTAATCAGAGATTCCCTAGGAGCCTGCCCGAGAGTAGATAGCCTACTGCGGAAAAGCCACTTCGGCCCATTTTCCCGCTCATTTTCGTTAAATATGAACAACTATTTGCCTCATATGGCGAAAAAATGGACTCAAAACGGCTTCCCCTCGCTACGGCTTCTATTCTCGGACAAGCTCCTAGGAATCAAAAAGGCATTCCACCAGGGGGCAATCCACCACCCGGTGGCATCCGGCCACCCATGCCGCGCATCATTTTGGCTAGGCCACCTTTGCTGTTCATTTTTTTCATCATTTTTTGCATCTGATTGAACTGTTTGAGCAGACGATTGACATCCTGTATCTGCAAGCCACAGCCTGCGGCGATACGCCGCTTACGAGAACCCTTTATGATCTCCGGCTTGCGGCGCTCTCCTGGCGTCATTGAGTTAATGATCGCCTCAAGGCGCACTAATTCGTTATCATTCACTTGGCTTTTTACATTTTTAGGTATGCTGGCAACACCGGGCAGCTTGTCCATCAAGCTGGTAATGCCACCCATTTTTTTCATCTGGCGCAGTTGACCACGAAAATCATCCAGATCAAAGCTCTTACCCTTTTTTAACTTTCGAGCAAGTTTTTCAGCCTCTTTGTGGTCAACTTTCTGCTGCGCCTCTTCAATCAGCGTCAACATATCGCCCATCCCTAGAATGCGCGATGCCACACGATCCGGATGAAACGCCTCAAGTGCGGTGCTCTTTTCGCCCACACCGAGGAATTTAATCGGTTTGCCGGTGATATGGCGAACGGAGAGCGCGGCACCCCCACGAGCATCGCCATCCGTCTTGGTCAAGATAACGCCGGTCAAAGGAAGCGCCTCATTAAAGGCCTTTGCGGTATTTGCCGCATCCTGCCCGGTCATTGCATCAACTACAAACAGCGTCTCAACTGGCTCAATGGCCTCATGCAGGCGGATAATCTCCCCCATCATTGCTTCATCTATGTGCAGCCGTCCTGCGGTATCGACCAATACAACATCAATTGCCTTAATTTTTGCGTGCTGAATAGCGGCCTGTGCAATATCCACCGGATCTTGGTCGGTACGACTTGGAAAAAATTCGACACCCACCTCTTTTGCCAGTGTCTCCAACTGCTCGATGGCAGCGGGGCGGTAAATATCCGCACTCACTACCAGCACTGATTTTTTCTTTTGCTCTTTTAACCAGCGAGAGAGCTTACCCACTGAAGTGGTTTTACCTGAACCCTGAAGGCCAGCCATAAGCACAACTGCAGGCGGACGCGCTGCCAGATCCAGCTCTTCACAGGTAGAGCCCATCAGCGCGGTCAGCTCTTCATTAACGATCTTGATCAGCGCCTGCCCTGGTGTCAGGCTTTTATGCACCTCTTCGCCCACGGCACGCGTTTTAATCTGCCCCACAAAATCACGCACTACTGGCAAGGCAACATCAGCCTCCAGCAGTGCCATGCGCACTTCACGCAATGACTCTTTGATATTCTCTTCGGTCAGGCGTCCTTGTCCACGCAATGTTTTTAGCGTGCGGCCAAGGCGATCAGTTAAATTTTCAAACATGGTGGTAACAGACCCTGTTGTTTAAAAGTAAGTAAGCGTAACGAGTGGAATGCATTAATTATGGGAGCTTTATCTTTCGTTACAACAAATAAAAAGTAAATCGTGCAAAGCACTCATTATACCGTAAAAGATTCGTCTCCCTGCAAACATATAAATTCATCACAGACACCACAGGCTTTGAGCTCGGCCTCAATCATTTTCTCCTGACCGGGTTTCGGGTGTGAGATGTAAATTCGCGGGGTATGCTCCAGCTTGACAATATCACTGGCTAACAAGCTGGGGCAGTAATGGAATGCTGCCTTTGATAGCTCTATCTGTGAATTTGGAAAGGCGACTTCGATAATTAAAACATCAAGCCCCTCACGCAAATTAAGCCCAGCCCAGAAGGTGTCGTTGGTGGTGGTGTCGCCGCTAAAAGCGAATGATTTCTCACCCTGGCGAACATAGTAACCCACACTCGGCACCGTGTGGTTGACCGGTATCATTTCAAACTCACGATCATCTATAGTGACCAACTTTCCCGGCACCATTTCGCTAAAGAGCATCACGGGATTCTCCGCATTAGGCAGGCAGCTAAAATCTGGCCAGATCACCCAATTGAAAATATGTTCCTTGAGTGCCTTTATGGTGGCGGGCTGCGCATGCACGGTTATGGGTCGTTTTATTTTTTCGAAGATACTGTCGATAAGAAGAGGAAGGTTGGCGATATGATCGAGGTGGGAGTGGGTTAAAAAAATATGTTGCAGCTTCTCCATTTCGGCCAACGAGAGTATACTAATGCCAGTACCCGCATCGATAAGAATATCATCATCGATCATCAGGGATGTGGTACGCAGCTTACCGCCGATGCCGCCGCTGCTGCCCAAAATTGTCAACTTCATAATTCACCAGACTTTACCATACCGACAGGATTTTTTAGAAAACCCCTGAGTAGGCCGGCTAAATTTAGGTTAAGATGAAATTGCTCTCATCTATTTTGAGGCACATGCACTCATTGCCCATTATAGCGATCATTTGAAACGAACGTGCGTAATCCCAGTCTACACTAAAAGAAGCTGCGCACCACACACCCACTGATAGCGATTACAATATTTAAAAAGTGGCACGATAAAAAACACGGTAATCTGAGCAAACGCTTCTATGCACTGCGCAGTTGTGCCATCATTCGCATATACAACCAACCAAATAGAAAATTACCCTATGAGTTCGACGTTTACCAGTATCGGAGCTATCCTGCTTTACTTGACAGCCACCACGCTACTGTTCTATCGCTTCCATTCCTTACGCAACGCTCAGCACAGCCGCGCAATTTGCGGGAAAAACCTGATCATGGGACTGGCATTGCTTGCGCTGTTTCTGCACGCCACTGCGCTCTCTCAAGATATTTTTTTGGCACCGGGCCTCAATCTGGGTGTCACCAATGCGGCAGCACTCATCACATGGTTAATTGCTCTGATCCTAATCTTGGCCAACTTCCGGCTGCCACTGGAGAGTCTGATTGTCATATTTCTCCCAGCAGCGGCGCTAACACTATTGGTAGAGCAAGTCATACCCAGTACCCATATCGTCTCAGCCGATGTATCGAGTGAGTTGAAGTTCCACATACTGATCTCCATCATGGCCTATAGCGCACTCACGGTTGCCGCTATCCAGTCGCTAATCATTCTATTGCAAGATCGGCATCTTCGCAGCCGCAAACCCGGTGGACTGATACGCGCCCTGCCGCCGCTGCAGACCATGGAGACGCTGCTATTCCAAATTATCGCCACAGGCTTTGTACTGCACACCATCGCCCTGGCGACTGGGATGCTCTATATCGAAAATATGTTTGCCCAGCAGTTAGCACACAAAAGCATACTCTCTATTACTGCGTGGTCTGTTTTTGCCACCCTGCTCTGGGGTCGTCACTATCACGGATGGCGCGGCCGCACGGCCATCCGCTGGACACTGGCAGGCTTTGCACTACTCTTCCTTGCCTACTTTGGAAGCAAGGTGGTTTTGGAAATTATCATCGCCCAGTAACATGATCCTTCACCGCCACCTCCACCCACATACATTGACCATACTAACTGAGGGATTCATCCTTGGCTGAGATACCAATTGAGGTGCTCTTTGGCATCTTAGCGTTTTTATTAGTGCTCTCTGGATTTTTTTCTGGCTCTGAAACCAGCCTGATGAGCTTGAACCGCTATCGACTGAAGCATCTGGCCAAATCAGGCAATCGCGGTGCAATACGCTCACAAAAATTACTGAGCACGCCCGACCGCCTGATTGGACTTATTCTGCTCGGCAATAACTTTGTCAACATCTGCGCCTCTGCACTGGCGACAATCATCGGCATGCGCCTCTACGGTGAAGCCGGCATCGCCATCGCTACCGGCATTCTGACTTTTGTCATTCTGATATTTTCAGAAGTCGCACCAAAAACCATTGCCGCACGACACCCAGAGCGCTTCGCTTTTCCGGTTAGTTTCATTTTAAGGCCGTTATTAACGCTGCTCTACCCTCTTGTTTGGGTCACCAACCTAATGGCAAATTCAGTGCTTCGACTGCTTGGCGTTGCCTTGGACAAAAACAGCAGTGACACTCTCTCAAGAGAGGAGCTGCGCACCGTAGTCAATGAAGCGGGGGCCATGATCCCGCGCCGACACCAAGCGATGCTACTGAGCATTCTCGACCTAGAGAAAGTGACGGTTGAGGATATTATGATTCCTCGCAATGAAGTGTTCGCCATTAACCTTAAAAACAGCGAAGAGAAAATCGTTAAACAACTGACCAGCAGCCAGCACACCCGAATTCTTGTTTATGATGGTGATATCAATAATGTTGTCGGTATTTTGCACCTGAAAAATGCCTTACACAAACAGATGCGTGGCGAGCTGACCCGTGAAACCATTCGCAACATTACCCAGGAACCCTATTTTGTGCCCGAGGGTTCACAGCTGCACAATGTCTTACAAGAGATGCAGCATAACCGTCTGCGAATGGGGGTGGTGGTGGATGAGTATGGTGAAATGTTGGGACTGATTACTCTGGAAGATATTCTGGAAGAGATTGTCGGCGAATTCACCTCCGACCCATCGGCAGCCCATAAAGATATCCATAAACAAACAGATGGCTGTTACATTATCGATGGCAGCCTCAATATCCGCCAACTCAACAAACTGATGCAGTGGGACCTACCCACCGATGGCCCGAAAACACTCAACGGTTTAATTATCGAATATCTTGAAGATATCCCCAAGGCAGGCACCAGCCTCCGCTTAGCGGGCTACCCCATCGACATCATTAAAACCAAGGGGAACACGGTTAAATCTGTGCGTATTTATCCACACCTGAGAAAAATTTAGAACAACCATGCCACTGACAGCAACAACCCACAGCGCGGTGACACTTCCAGCGGAATGGGCACCGCAGAGCGGTGTGATGCTCACGTGGCCTCACCTTAACACCGACTGGCGAGAAAACCTCGATCAAGTAGAGGCTGTCTTTATTGCCATTACCAAACAGATTGCCCACCGCCAGCTGCTCATCATTAGCGCTAACAATGAAAAACATCGTCGGCACATCCTCGCACAGCTGACAAAATCCGCAGTAAATATTGAAAACATAAAACTATACCTTGTGGACAGCAATGACAGTTGGGCGCGAGATCATGGCCCTATCACCCTTTTAGAGGCGGGCAGACCCATACTGCTTGATTTCACCTTTAACGCATGGGGTGACAAATTCACAGCGGATTTGGATAACCAGATAACCGCCCATCTGCATACGGCAGGTGCCTTCGGTAACACCCCACTTAAACGGGTCGAGATGGTACTTGAAGGCGGTGCGATTGAATCCGATGGCTGTGGTACGCTACTCACCACCTCCCGCTGCCTGCTTTCATCTACACGAAACCCCGAAATGAGCAAAGCCCGCATCGAGCAACAGCTGTGCAAAATATTGGGCCTATCACGGGTATTGTGGCTGGATGATGGCTACCTAGCGGGTGATGACACCGACAGCCATATCGATACCCTGGCGCGATTCTGTGACGAAAAGACCATCACTTATGTCAGCTGCGATGATACTAATGATGAACATTATCCCGCCCTGAAACGTATGCAACAGCAGCTGCAATCCATGCGCACCCTCAAGGGTGAACCCTATCGGCTTATTCCACTACCATGGCCACAGATAAAATATAATAAAAAAGGGGATAAACTGCCCGCCAGTTATGCTAACTTTTTAGTGATAAATGGCGCGGTGCTGGTACCGACCTATCATGACCCACAAGACAACTGCGCCTTGAAGCGCCTACAGCAGGGCTTCCCCGACCGGGAGATCATTGGCATCCCATCGCTACCACTGATTCAGCAGTTCGGCAGCCTGCACTGCGTTACCATGCAACTACCGGAAGGTGTTCTCCCTGATAGCAATATAGCGCAAGAGTAATCGCCATGAAGACACATCTCACCGTAGGGCTAGTTCAACAACAGCTGGCACCAAGCCGCGCAGAGAACCTCTCAATCTCCATTGAAGGCATCCGCGAAGCCCATGGACAAGGGGCCAAACTGGTGCTGTTGCAAGAGTTGCATACCGGCCCCTACTTTTGCCAGACAGAGGATACCCGCCACTTTGATCTTGCAGAGCCGATTCCCGGCTCCAGCACCGAACAACTGGGGCGCATTGCCGCAGAGCTGGATATTGTTATCGTCGCTTCACTTTTTGAACACCGCGCACCCGGTCTCTACCACAATACTGCGGTAGTTATCGAAACGAATGGCACTATTGCCGGGCGCTATCGAAAAATGCATATCCCTGATGACCCGGGATTTTATGAGAAATTTTACTTCACCCCCGGCGACCTCGGCTTCACACCGATAGCCACCTCGGTGGGAAAACTAGGCATACTGATTTGCTGGGATCAGTGGTACCCCGAAGCGGCACGCCTGATGGCTATGAATGGCGCGGAGTTGCTGCTCTACCCCACGGCAATAGGCTGGGATCCCAGCGACGACAATGCAGAGCAGCAGCGACAGCAGGATGCCTGGATAACCATCCAACGCAGCCATGCCATCGCCAATGGCCTACCGGTGCTATCATGCAACCGTTGTGGTCATGAGCCAGACCCCAGCGCACAAGGGCTAGGCATCCAATTCTGGGGGCGTAGTTTTATCTGTGGCCCTCAAGGTGAATTACTCTGCAGTGCAGATGATGAGCCACAAATATTAGTCACTACAATTGATAAAGCACGCACCGAGCAGGTTCGCCGGATCTGGCCCTATTTTAGAGACCGTAGAATCGATGCCTTTCAGGATCTCACCCGCCGCTATGGAAACGAGTAAAACCACCCAACCCCCACTTATTTAGGCCCTGACACAATGAAAAGCAGCCCCACTCGCTCACTTTTTGGCGACATTTCAAAACAGCAGTTTTTAGCCGAATACTGGCAAAAAAAACCACTGTTAATTCGGGGCGCACTTACCGGTTTCAGCTCACCAATAACAGCCGATGAATTAGCCGGTCTTGCCTGTGAAGATGAGGTTGAATCGCGCATCGTGATAGAAAAAGGGGGCAACCACCCTTGGGAGCTACGCCACGGCCCCTTCCAAGAGAGTGACTTCACCAGCCTGCCTGAGAGCCACTGGAGTTTACTACTACAAGAGGCCAATAAACAGATACCCGAACTAGCCGAACTGCTCGATGTTTTCGATTTCATTCCCAGTTGGTGGCTGGATGACATCATGATCAGCTACTCCCCAGACCAGGGGACGGTTGGCCCCCACTATGACCGTTATGATGTCTTCTTACTGCAGGTTGAAGGGAGAAAAAACTGGCAGATAAGCACCCTGCCGGTTGATGAAAATAACGTCATTGATGACATCGAGCTCCGCATCATGAAAACATTTCACAGCGAACAGGAGTGGACGCTTGAAGCGGGGGATATGCTCTATCTTCCACCGGGTGTAGCACATCATGGCGTTGCTCAAGGTGAAAGCCTTACCTACTCAATTGGCTACCGCGCACTCTCGCAAAGCGAGCTACTTGCCAGTTATTTTGACTTCATACTGGAACAACACGATGGCAAACGACACTTCTCTGACCCCGCCCTCACCGTACAACAGCACCGCAGCGAAATCACCCTAGAAACAATCAAAAAAGTGACCCAATTACTGCAAGAGATGCCGTTTGACAGTGAAAGTGTCGGCCGCTGGTTTGGCCGCTTTGCAACCGAACCGAATCAACCCATGGCGCGCTATTTACCGGAGCAACCCCTCACCAGCCAGCAGTGCTTGCAACGCTTTAAAACAAGCCCTCTCACTCGTCATGCCCACTGCCGATTCAACTTCACGACCCTAACTAGTGGTGCCATTAACCTCTTTATCGATGGTGATGAGTACCAATTAAACCCAGAGCAGGTCGGTTTTGGGCATATTATTTGTGATAACACCCACTATTGCCACGACGAGCTCGCCCCCTACCTCAATGATCCACAGCTAAGCAGCCTGCTGCTGCGCTGGGTGAATGATGGCACGCTCTATTTCACTGATGAATAAAAGGCTTCTCTTTATACTTACCATGATTGTGTCTGCTTATTCGGCTTATAAGTGGTTGGTGTTTTTTCTACTCATCACAATAGTTCCATACCCACACGAAAAAACGATACCTGACGGAGAAGAAAAAATATAAACATACTGAATAAACTGAGGAAATTTGATTAGTGCAGGTGCCAGCTATCAAAACGGAAGCAACGTTACTCTTAAAATTGGCGCTGCCTATTTTATTGGCACAACTCGCATTAACAGGATTAGGTGTCATCGACACGATCATGTCAGGGCAAGTTGGAACCAATGACCTTGCGGCGATTGGTTTGGGTTCCAGTATTATGTTGCCAGTGTTTATGTTTTCAACCGGTATTTTATTGGCAATTACACCGTTGGTGGCAAAGGCACTAGGAGAGTCTAAGCCGGAGCGAATCACCCGCTATCTAAACCAAGGATTATGGCTCTCTTTGCCGTTAGGCGGACTCAGTTTAGTGGTTTTAATGAACCTTGAGTGGGTATTAGAGCTGCTAAGTTTAAATGATGCGGTTTATCAGCTGACTCAAGATTACCTTTTTTACATCGCATTTGGTATGCCCGCCATTGCACTTTATCAAGCGTTACGTTTTTTCTGGGAAGGACTCGGCACCACACTGCCCACCATGTGGATCAGCTTTTTTGCACTGTTTTTAAATGTCCCATTAAATGCCATTTTTATCTATGGCATGGGGCCGATTGAACCCATGGGTGCCGCAGGCTGTGGCGTGGCCAGTAGCATTGTGATGTGGGTTATGTTGCTGCTGGGAGTTTTGTATGTGGCTAAGTCAAAGCTGACGCAACCTTTTCTTGCTTTTCAAAACACTCTATTGGGCATCCATTGGCGTGAGGGGTTAAAACCTATCTTAAGCTTAGGGGTTCCAACCACTTTTGCCTTACTGTTTGAAATCAGCCTCTTTAGCATGGTTGCGCTCTTTATCGCCCCTTTAGGTGCTGTGGTAATCGCAGGCCATCAAATTGCCATTAGCTTTACCTCTCTTGCATTCATGATTCCGCTCAGCTTTGCGATGGCACTTACGGTTCGGGTAGGGCTAGGTTATGGCGAAAAAAACCCGGATCAATTGCGCTTAAGTTTATTCACAGGCTTTCTCTTTTCGATTGTTTTAGGCCTGTTATTAGCCGTCATCAGTTACTTTTTAAGAGTGGATATTGTCAGTGTGTACTCAAAAGAGCCGGATGTACTTTATTTAGCGGCTTCCTTATTAGTCTTTGCCGCCATCTACCAAGTTTTTGATGCCATTCAAGTGACAGCCGCAGGGGCATTAAGAGGGTTTCATGACTCCACCATCACCATGCTCGTAACGCTCGTTAGTTACTGGGGTATTGGCTTAGGGTTGGGCTATGTATTTGCATTCACCGAGTGGATTTTTCCCCCAATGGGGGTTCAAGGCTTTTGGCTGGGTATTGTCCTAGGGCTATTATTAGCCGCTATTTTATTACCATTACGACTAAAAAGAGTGTACCGGCTTGCGGTTATCAAATGAGCCTCTACAAGCCGACTGTTTATGCGGCTCAGAACCAGCGCTTCAGTAAAAAGGTTGATGGCACTCCTATCAATGACACCAGTGATTTGTAGGAGCCATCTTCAGATGGCGAAGCGGGGGTGCGCGGTCACTGTTTTTCCGCAAGGCTTATCGCAAGCTAAAGCTTGCTCCTACGTACTATCAAAAAAACTTACCGACAGAGTGAATCTTTACTCGAGTTTATTGTCTACCTCCCGAGTTAATAAGCTTATTACCATATTCTTATCATAGGAGCTACTTCATGCCACAAATTGCCACCATCTCACTACTCATTATCGTTCTTCTTTTCAGTGCAGGCTGTAGCCAGGTTGAAGATAATAATTCAACCGAAAAGCAGGCTTGGGAGTTGATTGATCAAGGGGCGCTACTGCTTGATGTACGAACACCCGAAGAGTACCAGCAAGGGCACCTCTACAATGCCCTTTTGATTCCACATGACCAGCTGGCCAGTCGAGTCAGTGAGCTGGGCGGGGATAAGTCACGCACGATCGTCCTCTATTGCCGTAGTGGCGGGCGTGCAGGAAAAGCTGAAGCGGTTCTTCGTGAGCACGGCTTTACCGATGTACTCAATGCCGGTGGCTATCAGGATATGATGAAAGCGAAAAGCAATTAATCGCTAACGATATAAACCCACAAAAAAGGCCCGCCCCGTTTTACACTGGGTGGGCCTTTCTTTAACGCAAAGGTGTTTATTTATCAGTAATCAAACTCACGGAACAGCGCTACACCGCCAAAGCTACCTAACCATACCGAACCGTTATCCGCTTCAGCCATTGAGAAGACATTGTCACTGAAGAGGCCATCAAGCTTGGTTTTAACATCGAAGCCTTTCCCTTCACCCTTGAACTTAGCCAGACCTTTACTGGTACCCGCCCAGATGTCGCCAAACTTATCTTTGTGCAGCATGAAGATGTGATTGGCAGGAAGACCATCAGACTGAGTATAGGTGGTCCATTTTTCACCATCAAACATCGATAGACCCGCACCCCAGGTACCACACCAAACATTGCCGTCATCGTCGATAACCAGAGAGATGATGTAGTTAGGGTTGAACGCAATGTCAACCTCTTCCAGTCCCTGCTCTACTTTTTGACGTGCATGGTGCTTACTGGCATCACCTGGGTCATTGGTGAATTTAATATCATCTTTAACTTCATCATATTTGGCACCTAAGCCATCGTCATGGTTCCATGAGCTCCACTTACCATCACGGAAAAGAGTCAGACCACCTTCAGTGGCTAACCAGACATCACCATTCTTACCCTCTTGAAGCCCATAAACCCAGTCATTGGCCAGCCCATTATTGGTGTTATTCACGGTATGGGTTACCCAAGCATCCGGGTTATCTAGCTCACCACCACGAATCAAGGTGGCACCTGACCAGGTGGCCACCCAGACATCACCATTTGCCGTGGTCATCGCATCGTAAACAAACTGATCACCCAGCCCTTCCGGAATATTGTAGTTCTTCCAGCTACCTTTTTGTGTGTCATAGAGGCTGAGACCACCGCCATAAGTACCCGCTGCAATTTTTCCATTAATTTTGCTGACATGGAAAACGCCGTTAGAGAGCAGCGCTTCACTATTAACATTGTGTGAAATGTGAGCACCTGTTGTCATGTCATACTCAATAACACCTCCTGAGGTTCCCACCCAGGCAATATTTCCATCAACAAAGATGCTTTTGACGTTACGCTGACCCACATTAAAGTGGGTAAAGCGATCGTAAGCACCATGACCTGTAGGAAGCCCAGGCTGAGATGCAGCAGGCATTGTTGGAGCGTTTGCAGCCACTGGCATAACAGGCGTAGACATACTCTGTTGAGATGCGGGCATGGCGACCGGTGCGGGTGTGGATTGATTGCTTCCAGCATTGTATGCCAGACCACCCACCACCGCTGCAACAGCAACAACAATCCCCAGTGTCTTAAAGTTCATCTTCTGCTTCCTTCTAAGTTTTATCTATTTCAAATCGATCATTGCGCAAGTATGGCAACACCGTTTCGTGTGCCAACCCAAACCCTACCATCTTGCGTCACTGTAATGTCGTAGACGTTATTATCCAGCAGGCCATTACTGCTATTGTAAGTAAACCAGCGGTTGCCATCGAAGCCACTCAGGCCGCGGTTGGTACCAAACCAGAGCATGCCGTCTGGTCCTTCTGCAATGCTGTAGACGATATTCCCAGCCAGCCCTTCAGTGGTGGTGTAATTTGTCCAGCGGGTACCATCATAGCGCCCTACACCGCCACCCCATGTGCCTGCCCAAACAGCACCATCGCTGGCCACTTCAATATCAAAGACATAGTTGGGATTAAATGTCTCCATACCATTTGTGGTGATGCTGAGGTCATGTCGACTACGGGTGCCTAAGCCAGTGTTATCACTTACGGGAAGGGAAGTCCCATTTGATGCCCCTAGCCCTTCATTGTGAGTCCAGACGTGCCAAGTTACGCCATCGTACATATTGACCCCGCCCTCGGTGCCAATCCAGACGCGATCTTGCTCATCAATATCCAAGCCATAAACCCACTCATTAACCAACTCTTCAAGATAGGTGCTGAAAACTTCAGTTTCACCGTCAATACGATTAAGCCCGGCCCAAGTCCCCACCCAGATGGTGCCATCTTTTTGTTCCGCAAAAGAGTAGACCCAGTAATCCGCCAGACCATGCATCGGGAAGTATGTTTTCCACTCGCCATCACGATAACGCGACATACCACCCCCATCTGTGCCGAACCATTTGTACCCTTTACTGTCGGTATAGATAGCAAAGACATACTCATTGGCAAGGCCATCTTCTCGGGTATAGGTCGCTTTCATATCATTGGTTTGAAGGTCGATCTGCAACACACCGACCGAGGTTCCGATCCAGAGCGAGTTAGTGGTGGTATCTTCCGCAACAGAGCGCACATAGACACCCTCGCCCACTTGAAAGGTCTCCTGAACTCTATAAGGTGCCAGCTGTGCTTGTGCCGCCACCTCTGCCGCTGTAGGCAGCGCAGTGGATGCGGTTTTATCGGCATCACTACAACCACTTAAGAGAGCGACGGTTGCGGCTACTGCCACTATCAGACGATGGTTCATTTTTTTATTCCTTGCACACTATTCTCAAGCTGAATATAACACGAGACCCCGGTTCAATTCACCCATTCTGCCACTGCAATGTAAAAAACAGCACTTCACATTGAGACGACAGAGGCGAGTGATCAAACAGGGGCCTCAACAAGCAATTTATTTAATAATGTCACTAATAATCAGGTTCACCTCATTGCCATCAGATAACCGAATAACTCCACTAAGCCCTTCAATATCGCCTGCACCTGCCATTGCGGTACCGGACTTACTCACCCGCGCACCAATCACCAACTCGGAGAAGCTGGAGAGTTTCATCTCTGGGGTCATCGCCATCGAGTCATCCAGTGTGAATGACATGGGCAGGTCACTTACTTGCTTACGAAGGATCGCCAAGGGCATTCTGGGGCCATTGGCAGCGCGAGCAAAGATAAACACCACATCATCAGGTGATACCTGCGTGCTGATTGCCGGATCCAACTCCACCGTGCCATGCACTGCGCTATTTGCAACCGCTTGAGTGTCGCTCTGCTCTGGCGCAGCCTGGCCGAGAAGTTGATATATTTCGCTGAGATTAGCCTCAATCATCTGTGCATTTTCGCTCCCTTGGGGCATCAGGCTAAGCAGGTGCTCCCAGTGGCGCTTAGCCTCTGCCCAATCTTTCGCTTGATAAGCACCAGTACCGGCTAACCAAAGAGACTTGGTATGATTTGGATCAAGCTCTATCGCTCGTATCACCGCCTCCATGGGCTTGCCTTGAAGGCTGCGGTTGTTGGCAAGAGCCAGCGCATCGGCATAATCAGCGTAGAGATCGGGGTTCTCAACTTGCTGCTTAGAAATTGCGTTTGCATACGACTGTGCTGAAGGACCATATTGTTGAACAAAATAGTAAGAGCGCCCCAACATAGCCCAACCTTCAGCGTCGTCCGGGTTCGCCTCCAGACGTTGAATAAGTGTGGCGATCATCTCCTCAACATTACTGCCTTGATGACCTTCAGCATCAACCTGTGCCTGAATCAGTGAGGGATCAAAAGCCTCAGGACCACCACCAAACGATTGATAAAAAGCGATTGTCATGATCGGCAAAGCAATAATAATGACCCATGCGGAAGCCTTAGCCGCCATTGCATTGGCAATCTTGTCACCACTGCTCAGCATCACCTTCTCGGCCTGAGTTGATTCGAGCAGTTCACGTTCAATATCCTGCTTCGCAAGCTCGAACTGCTCTTCACTTAACGAACCGTTACTCAAATCACGCTCAAGCTCCGTAACCTGGTCCTTAAATACAGCGACACTCAGCTCATCACGCTTGCTTCGATCAGATTCAATATCTCCAGCTTCTTCTTCAAAAAGCGGCGGTATCACAAATAGCAGCGCTGCAATAATAAGCAATACGACAATAACCCAGAAAAACATCATTTACTTTCATCTCCTGACGACTGCTTTAACAGCGATTTCACTCGTGCGAGTTCATCTGATGAGAGTTGCTCCTCAGCGGCCTCCTCATCACTAATTTTACGTCGCGATCTAATATTCATGACCAAAACCCCCAGCCCTACCGCAAAGAGAATAAAAGGGCCAAACCAGAGGAGGTAGGTTGTCGGCTGAACAGGCGGACGATAGAGAATGAAATCACCGTAACGCGCCACCATGTAGTCAACGATCTCCTCTTCCGTTTTGCCCGCTACGATCATCTCTCGCACCTGATTTCGCAGGTCAACTGCAAGCTCGGCATCCGAGTCAGCGATGGTCTGATTTTGACAAACCAGGCAGCGCAGCTCAAAGGAGATCTCCATTACTTTCTCTTCAAGGACGGTGTCTTTGGCCATTGGTTTCGCTTCCATAGCCATCACAGAAGTACCTGCCAACATCAACAACACCGCGATTGAACACGAAACTCGATTCATCAAACGCATGCTTCAACCGCCTCCCGCGAAATTTGATTTTGTCGATCAGCCATCTTCAACTGCTCGACCAGTGGAAGGATACAATTGCGGAGAATATCGGGGGTTAGAGCGCCAATTACCTTGTGTACTACCGTACCATTTTTATCAATCAAAAATGTTTCAGGCGTTCCGGTAACCCCGTAATCGATGCCAACACGACCCTCTTCATCATATGCATTGACAACATAGGGGTCACCAGTGCGTCGTAAGACCAAGCGTGCATCTTCACGTTTGTCTTTATAGTTAAGGCCGTAGACCTCAACCAACCTTGCGTTTTTAAGCTCCATCAACAACGGGTGCTCATATTTACAGGTCACACACCATGAGGCCCACACATTCAACAGGTAGACCTTGCCCAACAACTCATCACGACTGATGCTCTTTTCGGGCTGCATCAGCTGCGGAAGGTTAAAATCCGGCGCAGCCTTGCCAATGAAGGGTGAGGGCACTTCCCGTGGTTTTAAACCTAACCCCGCGAACAGAAAGCCAGCTAGCACCACAAACAGAACTAATGGAATGAGATATTTTACCATCAGACACTCCCCTCTACCGCCGCAGGTTTTTTGCCATCACTGGTCAGCAACTTCTTCTTGGCTCTAACTCGATAACGCTTATCCGAGACGGCAATCAAACCACCCAGTGACATGATGAAGCATCCCCCCCAAATCCAGTTAACGAAGGGCTTGTAGTAAACACGCACACTCCATGCACCATTGCCCACCGGCTCTCCAAGTGAGACATAAAGATCACGAAATATTCCGCTATCAATGCCCGCCTCAGTCATCGGCATGGTTTGAATGCGGTAGGTACGCTTTTCTGGATTCAGAACAACATACTCCTCACCATTTTTAAACACCTGAATGGTGCCCATATTTGAGTCATAATTTGGACCCGGCACCATGGCAACGCCATCAAAACGGAACACGTATCCATCCATCTCTACCGTTTGACCCACTTCCATGCGCATATCTTTCTCTTGCTCATAGGTTTCAACCATCGTAATACCGACAATCAGCACCGCAATACCAAGATGCGCCACCTGCATACCATAAAAGTTGCGCGGAATTTTCCTTAGTCGCGCAAATATTGAGCCTTTACTGCTTGCCGCAGTCAGACGGTCATAGAACTGGCGTATCATTGACGCTGTAATCCACACCGCAAGAATCAGGGTGATACTGGTCATCGCATGCCATTCGCCCATGGTAAAGGGCAGTAACAGACCAATAATAATCGATGCAGCGAAAGCCCAGCGCAGGCGCAACCAGAGGTCAGGCACAGAGGCACCTTTCCAACGCGCCAGTGGTCCAATACCCATCAAAAACAGCAGTGGCAACATCAACGGCACAAACACCGCATTGAAGTAAGGAGGTCCAACCGAAATCTTACCCATCCCCATCGAGTCCAGCAGCAACGGATAAAGTGTTCCCAGCAGCACCGCTGCCATTGCAACCACTAGCAGGACATTATTAGTCAATAACAGTGATTCACGGGAGAAGAGCTGGAAGCGCCCGCCAAGACCAACTTTTGGTGCACGCCAGGCGTAAAGTGCCAACGAAACACCGATGGTAACCAGCAAGAACATCAAAATAAAGCCACCCCGCTCAGGGTCGGTTGCAAAGGCATGCACTGAGGTAAGCACCCCAGAGCGCACCAAGAAGGCACCCAACAGACTAAGTGAGAATGCAAAAATTGCCAGCAGTACCGTCCAGTTTTTAAAGCTACCTCGTTTCTCAGTAACAATCAGTGAGTGGAGTAACGCGGTACCCACCAGCCACGGCATGAACGATGCGTTCTCGACCGGATCCCAAAACCACCAGCCGCCCCAGCCAAGCTCATAATATGCCCACCAGGAGCCCAGTGCGATACCAATCGTCAGGAAGACCCAGGCGAGGATTGTCCATGGGCGCGACCAGCGTGCCCAAGTTGAATCAAGACGGCCACTCAGCAGTGCCGCAATGGCAAAAGCAAAGGCAACCGCAAAACCAACATACCCTAAATAGAGCATCGGTGGATGAATAACCAGGCCAGGATCCTGCAGCAACGGATTAAGGTCACGACCATCGAGCGGTGCGGGGAAAAGGCGATCAAATGGATCGGATGTCAACAGCATAAAGAGTATGAAACCCACCGTAATCACACCCATTACTCCCAACACGCGGGCAACCATGTCTAGCGGTAAGTTTTTACTAAAGACCGCGACACCCACAATCCAGAGCGTAAGTGATGTCACCCAGAAGAGCATCGACCCTTCGTGGCCACCCCAGACACCGGCAATTTTATATTGAATGGGAAGGTAACTATTAGAGTGCCCTGCCACGTATAAAACAGAAAAATCATCCGTTATGAAAGCATAGGTCAAACAGACATACGAAATCATCATGAAAACAAACAGCCCGGTCGCCACTGGGCGCGCTAGTGCCATCCAAGGGTGAATACCCTTAGCCGCGCCAATTATCGGCAGGGTACCTAGCACCACCGCCATACAGAGCGCCAGAATTAACGAAAAGTGACCAATCTCTGGGATCATTAAATCTACTCCTTAACCTTACAGGCTATTATTATTTGCTGATGCCTTCGACAGGGGTATCAGTTGGTGGTTCATTCTCTTGAGCAGCCGCCGCTTTTCGTGCCGCTTTTTCCTGTTCAGCCTTTTCAAGCGCTTCGGCTACTTCGGGCGGCATGTAGTTTTCATCGTGCTTGGCAAGCACCTCATTTGCGGTGAAAAGTGAATCACTGTCCCACTTTCCTTGAGCCACAATGCCTTGCCCCTCTCTAAACAGATCCGGCAGTATGCCAACATATTTAACCGGCACGGTCTCCAATCCATCTGTCACATTAAAGGTGACCGTCAAACCATCATTTTCACGCGCCAACGACCCCTCCTCAACAATCCCGCCTAAGCGAAAGGTGTGGTCTCTAGGTGCTTCATTATTCAATATCTGAGTAGGGCTATAGAAAAACACCATATTGGAGTTAAAGGCATTCATGACGAGAGTTGCAACTGCGGCAAGACCCAACAAACCGATCAGGACGATGAGTAAACGTTTTTTTCTTGGCTTCATTCTTTTTCTACCATTTTAGCTCGCGCTTGCATTAATCGTTTCAGACGTCGCGTAATATCTTTACGGTGTTTTTTGACAGCAAATATCTCCACCAAAATAAACAGCAGCAACACACCATACGATGCCCATATATAGAGGCCGTGGCCTCCCATTGCGAAGAATTGTGACGGATTTTCCCAGTTCATTTCTCTTTACCCAGCTCTTCGACCAACCAATTGGTATCTCGTTCACGTTCAATGATCTCATTTCTTACCCGCATCAACACAACCGCGATGGTATACATCCAGAAGGCAAACACCATAATCATTAGCGTAATAAACATCTCGGTTGCCATGCTGGTCTTGTTGGTGGTGATTGAGGCACCCTGGTGAAGCGTGTTCCACCACTTCACGGAGAAGTAGATAATCGGCACATTCACCACCCCAACCAGCGCCAGCAGGCCACTCGCTTTAGCCGCACGATTAGGATCATCGATTGCGGCACGTAACGAAATGTACCCCAGATACAGAAACAGCAACAGCAGTTCTGAGGTGAGTCGTGCATCCCACACCCACCAAGTACCCCACGTTGGTTTGCCCCACATGGCACCGGTCCAGAGGGCAATAAAGGTAAAAATAGCACCCGTAATTGCCAAGGAACCCGCCATCATATCGGCCAACTTCACATTCAAAACAAAATAGAGCCCAGCATAGAAGGCCATCAGCAGGTAGATAAGCATCGACATCCATGCTGCGGGCACATGAATATACATAATTCGGTAACTATTGCCTTGCTGATAATCGGGTGGCACCACAAAAAAGGTCATGTAGAGCCCAGCAAGTACCAACACAATCGCCAACCCCATAAACCAAGGTATCATTTTACCCGCAAGTGGATAAAAGTTACGCGGTGAGGAGAATCTCAACCAACTGGTCGGTTTTTTTTCACTCTGTTCGGCGGCCATTAACTCACCTTACTCCATTGAAATTTTCAACGCCGCTGCAGAAGCCCAAGGGGTCAATAACAGCGACAATACCAGAAAAGCACCCAGCAACGAGAAGTGTGCTTCCACACCCATCCCCGCATTCATAGATGAAACCGCACCAGTACCAAAAATCAGTACCGGCACAAAAAGCGGCAAAATCAACAGTGAGAGCAGTACGCCCCCACCTCTGACACCCAGCGTTAAGGCTGCACCGATCGAACCAATCAAAATCAAAACCGGAGTACCCAGCAGCAGCGTTAGTGTTAGTGTCTGAATTTCATCACCAGCTAAACCTAACAGAAGCCCCAGCAGCGGTGTCAATATAACCAGAGGAATTCCAGTCAACAACCAGTGTGCGACACACTTACTCAACACCATTAGGGCGAGAGGTTGTGGCGATAGAATCATCTGTTCAAGAGTGCCATCCTGATGATCCGCTGAAAATAGCCGCCCCAGTGAGAGCATGGTTGCCAACAGTGCGGCTACCCATATCACACCGGGGCCTATCGTCCGCAAAATTTCCATTTCAGGGCTCACCCCGAGAGGAAACAGTGAGACAACAATAATAAAAAAGAACAGCGAGGTCATCACATCCTGTGGTCGACGCATGGCCAGCAATATATCACGGCGAACCATCAAGTTAATAACCGAAAACATCTTATGCCCTCACGCTGACAGCGTCAGTTGTTTAACCACGCCTTCAATATCCACATCCTGATGCGTGGTGAGCAACACCATCCCTCCGCACTGTAGGTGCTGGGCAATCACTTGTTGCAAAGTTGCAATAACCGAAACATCCAATGCCGTATAGGGTTCATCAAGAATCCACAACGTGCTCTTTGTAAGCAACAGACGCGCTAGAGAAACCCGTCTACGCTGGCCTTGTGAAAGCATCTTTGCAGGGAGATCGATACGCTCTCCAAGCCCTATTTTAACCAGTGCATCGATCAACTGATCTTCACTATGCTGCTCCCCTGAGAGCATGGTTGCGATACGCAAATTTTCCAGCACGGTTAGCTCATCCTTAACCCCGTTAAGGTGACCTATATAGGTCAGTTCATCTCGGTAGCTCTCTCCCTGCTTCCAAATACTCTCACCTTGCCAGAGAACCTTGCCGGACTCTGGATGCGAAAGGCCACAAACCGTTCGTAATAGCGTAGTTTTACCACTGCCATTAGCACCCTTCACATGTAGAAGCTCGCCCGATTCAAGTGCAAAATTAAGCCCTGAAAATAGCAGCAGGTCACCTCTTACACACTCAAGATCAAGGATTTGCAACATGACATCTGACCACTTGTTTAGTGATGTTTCTATCCCGATAAATTCATACGCGGGCTGTAAAAGCGCATGAGTGTAACACCATCAACAACACCCCTCAAACCCTTTACCACCCAGCATCAGCAAGCGCTCGAGTAGAGTGTTCTGAAATAGCCCGCCAAGCAGTTCAATCACTCTGTAAATCCAAGAAGAGCCACTGCGCAGCACCACTAACTGAGCGCTATTTAGCGTCCCGCCCTGTCATTACGCACCGCCTCTTCTATCAACTCACGTGAGTCGCTACTATCCCATTCACGGCTTCCCGGGATAACGGCAATCACGCGCCCCTGTTCATTGATTATTATGGTAGAGGGCAACCCCTGAACGGAGAGTGTTTGGCTAATAACATCCTCTGTCACATCAAGAAGATTCAAAAAAACAACATCGCGCTCTGCAAGAAACTCCCTTACCAGATGATCATCATGATCCATGGCAATACCAACAAGCTGATATTGATCGTCAGGTAAATCGTCCGCCAGACGCTGTAAACTGGGCATCTCTTCCCTGCAAGGTGGGCACCATGTGGCCCATAGGTTAAGCACGGTTATTTTGCCCGCAACGGGGGAGTAACTCACTTCGCTACCCCGTAGATCCATCAATGGAAGGTCATTTATGCTCTGACCAAGAAGGTGGTCAGCATTTTCAGGCTCTTTTTCGGGCCAGAAGAACAGTAACAACATACCCGCAATTAACGCGACAAGGACTAATAACGGGAGTTTACTGTGGTCACTCTTCATTTACGACTTATCAAGTTTTTGCCGCCAGCCTTCTATATAGCTTTCAGCTTTGGCGCGATAGTTAGGGTCTGCGGTCAAATGAAGATAGGTGCGCATCGCCCCAATAGCTCCTTCATACTCACCGAGCCCTTCAAGCGCTAACGCCATGCCGTAGTAGGCATTATCAAACATGCTACGCAACTCAACAGCGGTGCTAAAAAAGTCATAGGCAATTTTATATTCGCCAGTACCCAGCAGTGCATAACCCATATTAGAGTGTGCCTCAGGCAGCAAGGGGGTTAACTCAAGCACGCGGTGCAGCGCCTTAACCGCCATATCAAACCGTTTGGCATGCAGCATCATAACCGCTTGTTGAAAGCGCGCGTCTGCTTCTGCAAGGCGCACTTCGCGGGCATGCCCTTGGGGCTCTGAGTAAGGGTTAACAGGAAGCTTGCGATCAGCCACCGAAACCAGCGGTTGGTCTGAAAAGTTTGCGGTTAAATTACTAATACTCACCACAATAGTAGTTACCGCCGCTAATGCACAAACGGTAATCAGATGTTGGTAGTCACCTTGCTGCGCCACGTCTATACAACTCCTTTATGTGCTGAAGCGCTAAAATAGGGCGCGCCGAAATAGGTTAAAAATGCAAAAACAAAAACACCAATTACTAGCCATGCACCTATTGGCAAAGGAATGCGATAGGTCATACGCAGATGTATAATCGCCCCGAGATAGAGCCAATTAAGGAACGAGGAGGTCTCAAGCTCATCCCACTGCCAGTAACGACCCCACGCATCCTGCGCCCAAACAGCACCCGCTATCAACATCAAACTATCAAAGATCAACGCAAGCATCATAAAGCGCCAAGCGATATGATCGAGCACCTCACTACTCGGCATTCTGGAGAAAACGGAAGCGAACCGGGTTTGACGTAGCAGCACGATACCCGCTAACCCAACTCCAAAAAGCGCGGCCCCTAAAAATATTTTTCCAAATATAACATGCGCCCATTTCCAGTTATTGTAATAGGTTGTGGGATAGAAACTGGCAACCGGATCTAAAATCAGCACCCAACTACCAAGCACCCAGAGTGCTGGAAAAACAATCACCGAGGTACCACGCAAACTGGGTGCGCGCCAGTAGATCACCGCATAAAAAATCGAGAGGCTCCAGATCTGGCTCATCAACAGCTCAAACAGGCTCACAAAGGGGCCATTACCAACCCGATCCCAACGCACCCCCATGGCAATAGTCATTAGCACAATTGAGAGCAATAGACTCCACAAAACCAATGACTCAATACGATTGGTTGAAGGCGGCTCTATCAACACACCATCACCCGAATAGCGCGGGATCATCCCCCAAATTGCCGCCCCTGTCGCCAATGCAAGCGCTAGGAGAGAACCCCACAACCAGGGTAATTCTGCAGCTAAAGCCATCAATTCACACCACGCTTTGTTTCGTTATCAAAGTTTTTACCCAACAAGCGATCCGCACGAGACCAGAGATGCCAACCTAGACCCAGCACACCAAAAGTAGAGATAAAAAATAGCCAACGCAGGGTTGGATCATAAAAAATGGTGTAGCCCATCCACATGGTCAGCTCGTTATATTTTAACTGGCCGTCATCAAACTGGAGCGATTCCCCCTCCTCTAGCTCAACCCGCATATCATCAACAGTCACTACCAATACACCCGATGAATTCGCCATTGAAAGCGTCCAATAATCATCCTTATTGTATTCATTTTCAAGTTTCAGCCAGAATTTAATGGTGGTGTCGCTACCCGGCGGAGTCCACTCATTTTTTTGACGATAATCATTAAGGGGAAAAGAGGGCATATTCACACTACCCGTGTAGGAGCCACCCTCGTTTGGCAACCACTCCAGAATCACTGAATAGCCCTTGTTAAACGAGGTATATAAGCGGTAATCACCAAATATCAACGGGGTATCATCACCGACAATAATCTCTTCAGAGAATTGGCCCTTTTCATCCAGCAGCCCTATCTGACTCGCGGTTGCCCCGCGCTGCACACCAGGTTCATAACTAATACCGTAGGGGCCTTGTAAAAATGATATTTCATTTAAATCACCCACATGCCACGGCCCTTGCTGCAACTCAACCAAGTGGCTGGGATCAAAGCTCTGGCCGACCACAATCTCGACTTGGGCATCAAGGTGAGCCAAGCGGCCAACCGCGATGACGATAACTAGGCTTAGCAAAGAGAGATGAAACAACAGCAACCCAGGCTGACGATTAATTTTACGATTGGTTGCAATCGCGCTGGCTAAATTAACCGCCAACAATAGCATCGGCAAAATCAACACCCACACCGAAAACCCGGTATCTCCGCCATAGGTCAGCATCGAACCAACAGCCAGTAACAACATACCAACCAATGTTACCTTTAAAGAGGCCATTGCCGAGAACAGGTGCATAGTCAAACTTCACCGCTCGTTATGTCAGAGATATATTGATTCATAGCCGGATATATAAACTTAAGTCGGGTTACCTGGTCGAGATTCGACCAGGAAAAGAGCGTAATGTTCATTACGATTTTGGAATAATAGTTGAGACAGGTCGTTTGACAGGTACACCTTCCTGGCCAAGATATTGAAATATCACGACACGGCCATTAAACATATCAGCGATATAGACTCTATCCTGAGCATCTATCCAGATACCCGCCGGGAGGTAAAATTGCCCAATACCGTGACCTGTACCGCCTAAAGGCATCAGGAATTCGCCCTCTTCGTCGAACACCAGCATATGGTCTTGATAGGATTCGACCACATAGACATTACCATCACTATCGGCGGCAACCCCTTTGGGGCGTGGCATATTACCCACATAAACCCCTCTCTCACCAAATGTAGAGAGAAAGAGACCTTCACCGTCAAATATCTGAACTCGAGCATTAAGCGAATCGGTCACATAGAGCTTGTTATCACGGTATGAGAGATGGGTAGGCCCGTTAAACTGCCCCTCGAGCACACCAGGGCCGCCCAGTCGCTTAACAAAAGTGCCATCGCGCCTAAAGACCTTGATATCGTGCGCAGCTGAGTCCGCGATGTAGAGCAAATTCCGTGTCGCGTCATAGGCCAAGCCGGTCGGTCGCTCCATGATACCCGCAGCAAAAAAGCCAAGTGGTACACCGTTCGAATCCAGTCGAATCACCGCCGCAAGTTGTGCATCCGAAACCAAAACCTCGCCATTACCCAACACAACCACACTCACCGGTGAGACAAAACCACCCGAGCCAGCATCATCCCACACATGCAGTTTTGCAGTGACGGGATCAAAAACGTAAATAGCCTGGCGGCTGGCATCTGCCACATAAATACGGCCATTCGCATCGGTGGTACCGCCTTGCGGGCGCTGGAGAACAATCGCACTACTGCCGCCACTGGCACTAAATACACCAGCAACCCACTTCAGCGCATCAATCAAAACTGCCGCGAAACCACCATCAGAATCACTTGAGAGGTTTTGCTCACCAAGCAGCTGCCCAACGTAACGATAGCGAGCGATCTGCTCCTCTTTTGGCCAGAGCAGCTCTTTCGCATCTTCGTTAGCATAGTTAAAGACATATTTTGTCTCTGCACAGCCACTCAAAAAAAGCAGACTGAATAGACAAAGCGCCACTGCTGATCGCCTTAAGATACTTTTACGGTTGATGCTCTTTATTCCAACAATGTTAAAAATGACCTTATACCCCAAAAGTATCGACACAACAAGCCAAACACCACTAACATCAAAAAACCACTAGCCACTCAACTCAAGTTATTAACCACCTATCTGGAAGACTTGAATGCGACGATTAAGGCTATCCAACACATAGAGCTTGTCTTCATGCACCGTCAGTTGCGTTACTACACGAAATTCCCCCGGCTCTACTCCTGAACCACCAAATCGCCAGCGCAACTCACCATCGACGAAAATACGAATGCTATCATCGGAGTGGTTAGCAACATAAATACGTTGTTGCGAATCAACCGCCACAGCGCCCGGTATGTCGAGCACTCGACGACTATACTCTTGTAGGAACTGGCCATCATTACTGATGAGTTGCATCGGCTTTTTACCCTGGCTATCCGTTACAATCACATCACCATCATGATTGATAATGAAGTCACTAATCCGGATAAACTCACCCTTGGCAGTACCACGTTTACCCAGTGCATATAACAGCTTACCCGACTTTGAGATAACAATAATACGCCCATACACACTATCACTGACATAAAGCTTACCCTGCCGGTCATCATAGTGGAGCTTTTTTGGGTTTGCTAAATTCGCACTATCTTTATACACATCTACCAGTACATTTTGAGCATTAAACTTCAAAATACGACTACTCATCGGCTCTGATATAAAGTAGTAACCTTTATCGCCAAATACGATACTTTCCACATTGGCTCGTGTATACACCCCCAAATCAAGAACGGCAATAAGCTTCTCGCCATTCGGCTGATAGCGAAACATTGTTCGTCGAGCTGAATCGAGAATGTAGAGATCACCATTATAGAAATCAAAACCGGAAGGTTGTAAAAAACGAATGAAGCGCTCACCAGTTACCCAGGTTGGCACGTCAGATGCGATGGCATCATTACCACCGCTGATAGTGTAGAGATACTCTATTGGTGGTAGCTTTGATGCCTCAGCAGCAATATCAGCATCCGTGCTTATAGCCATCTCTTGTGCAAAGGAGCTATAGATATCACCAAAGCCACTCTCATCGGCTGAGATAACTTCAATCTCACCACCCGATTCAGATAACCCAGTACCGGACCCCAAGGTTGAGGCTGACTCATTGGAAAGAACGTCTGATTTTGCCGAACCATCCGACTGCACTACTGATTGGCCTGTACCACAACCAGCCAATAGCAACATAGCCGCAAATACAATACCTAGGAGCTTGTCCGAGAATAGAAGCCGTAGCGAGGGGAAGCTATTTTGAGTCCGTTTTTTTGTCATTTGAGGCGAATAGCTGTTCATATTTAACGAAAATGAGCGTAAAAATGGGCCAAAATGACTTTTCCGCAGTAGGCTCTCTATTGTCGAGCAGGCTCCTGGTACAGTGGCCATATTATATTGTCGGATCAGCGACTCAGTGGCATTTCGCATCAAGGCATGGCTCGCAGGCAATGGTTGCTCCCTTGGTAAGAGCTATAACGCTGAGGCGGGATGCCACAGAGTCGCCCGAAGGGTTGGCCTGTCAGGCCCCATAGCGGTGTTGCGCTTCTTGTGAAGGGAGTAACCATTCTTTGCGAAGCACGCCTTGCTATGGGGCCTGACAGACCAACTGATCCGACAATATAACATGGTCGCTGTACTAGCGAATATCGCCAGTGTCTTTCGGGATACTGTGGCATCGAGCGCACTCCAGAGGGGGAAAGGCAATTTTACCATGACAAACACCGCAGTACTTACCTTCCATGATATCTGCCATGGTAATAAAATTACCGCCATTCTGTGGCAGAAAAATAGCGGGGTGACAATTTTCACAGGTAAGCCACTTAGTATGAGGCAGATGCGGGAACTTCACAAAAGGCATTGATGACGTGTTACGAAGAACCAGATCCAAATCGACTGCATGCATCTCGGTACCCCCCTCAATCGACGCACGGGGTTCAATAAGGCCATTATCAACTGCACCAATCCAGTCGATCAACCCGCCATCATCCCGAGGAAAATCTTTTAGCGCCTCGTAGGGTGGCTGAAGAATATCAATCGATTCATTTTCAGGATCATGAATAAGATCCTCTGCCAGCGGTACTATTTTATTATGCAACTGGAAGTGCGCCTGACTATCAAACTGAGCATAAACGTAACCACCCGAGACCAACAGTAGGAGACAAACACTCCATAGCCTTACCTGTGCAAATATCGACATAAACAAAACCTTCCTACTGTTTCACACCGAGCATACGCAACGCTTTACGCACCTGTTTTGTTGCTTCCTGCATCAAGCGAATGGCATCAGGGTAGTTACCATCTTCCGCCATCGCCTCTCCCTTGGCATTCATTGCTTTCGATTTATCTACAAAATTATTCAACAACATCATCTGTCCCGCTGATGGCTTTTTCTCTTCGATAGCGACAGGAACAAGCTCAGCGTAACCCAAATAACGGTTATGTTCATACTCATATTCACCTTGTGGTGTATCAAGATTCAGCTCATATTTAACCGTTCTTGAGTCGAGCATTTCATTGAGCGCAGTGGTTACTATTCTGTCAGCCTGTTCAACATCGGTGATCGCTGCCGAATAGTGCTGCGCATCGGCGTGCGCCTGTGCGCTTGATTTATAAGCAGACACTTCATCTTGATCATAACCAACAACATTCTCACCCTCTTGCAGAAGCCGATCATAAGCTTCCTTGAAACCCTTCTCTTGCTGTAAGAGATGCTCAAGCACACTATTGTAGCGCTGCTTTTGCTCACCCTTAAGACCTTCACTTGGCACCATCTGCGAGGCTAAGCTCATATTGCGTAGCGCCTCATCAACCAGTTTCATCGCAGCACGATTATCACCCATCTCTTGTAGTTTGCGTGCCTCTGTTAATTTATTTTGCGATGATTCAAATAGCGCTTTTGCTTCACCGTTATTGCTATTTTTAACCCGCTTTGCCGGCTTGGAGATAACCACCATACTCGCGTAGGAGAGCTTCTGTTTCAGCTCAACATCCGAAACTTTCGGACCAACGGCCTCAGCACCGTTTGCCAGGCCAATGGTGCCATGCTCAGCCACCAACTCCGCAAGTGACCGCGTATCATCTCGATCTACAACAAAAAATCGAGCCCCCATCGCCTTGTGATTTTGACACTGATAAAAGAGAATATCGGGTGTATTTTCATTGGGCGTGATCGTAATAACACCCTTAAAAGTAAAATTACCCTCAACACCCTCCTCAACAATATTTGAGCCCCATCCCATCTCATCAGTCGAGAGGTACATATCGTGCATCGGTGTCGAGTCGACATAGAAGTAGTAACTTTCACCTCTCTTTAAAACTAGCTCCTTTCCTTCAACCCCGTCAACAACGAAGCCCGTCGAATCACCCACACCAAAAAAAGGGTGTTTTTCACTCTTCACCTTAAGTGAAATAGTGTAGGAATTAGGACCGAGATCAGCTAACACATCGTTAGAGGCAGCCATGGTTTCGGCCTTGCTAGCCACCACCTCAGAAAGAACGGGAGCAGGCAACTTAACTTGTTGAGAAAGTGGCTCTGCAATTTTTTTTGATAGTACAACATCGTGATCTATATTTTTACTATCATCTACTATTTTTTCTGGCTTGGTTTCTGCGCCACCACAACCTACCAGAAGGATGGGCACTATCAAGCTATAAGTCATTTTTTTTAGGTATAACATAACGACCCCCGTCGTAATTGTTATTCGGCCTCACAATAAAGGTGCAGCACAGTAAATACCGTACTGCACCTTTGAAGTGATCAAAAGTGAAAATCACTCAAGCTATAGAGCTATTGCCATGGATTATCAACACTTGCCGAACTTTTACTCGGCGCCCAGCCTTCAGGCTTGGCCTGCGAATGGCAAAGGCGACAGGTAGTTGTCACAACCGGAAATGAGACTTTCCCGTGACATACACCACACTTTTGTCCCAGCAATATACCGGCCATGTTCATTCTGTTGGCCCCTTGTTGTGGGATAAAGATATCAGGATGACAGTTTGAGCATTGAAGCCACTCGGTGTGCCCTTTATGCGGAAAAATCACATCTGGCATTGAACCACGAACCTCACGCACAATATCGAGATCCATGATCATCGGCTCTTCGCCCCCCCCCATGCGTTCATTGCGTGGGCTGATTTTTTGCTCACGCAGTGATTTAATCCAATCAACATAGTTCCCAAAGTCGCTGCGCACCAAAGAGTCGAATGCTATTTTAGGTGGCTGCAAAACGTATGTGTTGTCATTTTCAGCATCATGAATACCATCTTCTGCGGGTGGCAGATTTTTCTCAGCCGGTTTTTGCAGCAGACGGTTAAATGAGTTGGCAGAGCTAACTGCATCCGTGTCAGCCGCCATAACGACAACTGGCGTAGAGACAAGAGCAGCAACCAGCAGGCTGACACCTACGAGTATTGATTTTTTCATTTTATTTCCTCCCCTTATCCTAATTCTACTTAGCGTTCATTGACTTGTAGCTAGGCGCAACCAGTCTCTGCACAGTACTACCGTGGATTTGGGTCGGTGTATTAGGTATACCTGAATGACACATGCCGCAGTTTTCAATTGACCACGCAACCTCACCATTATGACATGCACCACAGAACTGACCATCAATGATCTTCTCCATTGTAATATCATTACCGCCCGCTTTAAATGCAAAGCCGAGGTCTGCATGACAAACCTTGCAGCGGAAACGGATGCGATGATACCAGTGTGGAAATACCACCGGACGCATTCCAGCAGCATCAGCATAATTATTAATAACAACATCACCATACTCTGCATGACTCGCCGAAAATGGCAGCAGCAGTGCAAGCACCCCCCCAATAAGCGCATAGCGCATAGACTTAACCAAGCCTTTTATTTTCATTTCCTCTCCTCTCCAGCTTAAAACAAAAAGTTAAGAACTGTGTGTATAGCATATTATAATGCACGGGTCACGCTAAACGTATAGCGTTGATCTATACCCGAACGGCCTGTGCGGTGTGAATAGGATGCTGTTAGTGTGGCACTCAACAAACCGAGCTGGTATGAGAGCTGATTAGATAGCGATGAAGAGAGCTCAAGGCCAGTTTCAGCGCTCCCTGACTCCGACAACCTGAGATCTGATTGCAACCTCAAGCGATGAACCCCTAAAAAGCGGCTATCAAAGTAGCTCATAGCCCCCCCACTGTTAGAGCTACTTGATTTTCCAGCAGGGCTGTTACTTTGGGAGTAGGTGTAATTAACACTCCCCCTCAAACCACTGCTACGGCTCACTCGCTCATCACGGCTCAGGTTCATTTGAAACCCCTGCTGCGAAGAGCGATTATTCAAGTTTCGGCTATCATTCAGAGAGGTCCAGACGCTGGTCGTTCCACTCTCGCCTGAATGCCGATAGTTCAGCGAAGCGGAGTGGGAGAGGTTTTTTTGCATCTCACCCGTTCCCGACACATTGGCTCCACTCTCTGCGACCACTTGTGAAAGGCCACCGGACTGGCTTAACGATAAACCCAACGACGCTCTCTCCCCCAGTTCAAGCTGCCTGTTTGCTGAGTGACCAAGTGAAACATTAGCGGATGTGCTACTACTGTCTTTACCGCCGCCACGTGAAAGACTGCTTGACAACCCCCCCCCGGTATTCCAGCCCCAAGTGTACTTGCCCAGCAAAAAACGGTCGGAACTGTACGACAGACCCACATTCAGATTCGCACCACCTTTTTTAGTCGCTTCACCTTCTGCCAGATTCGCCCCGACACCAGCGGTAACCCTAATTGAACGACTCAGCGCAAAACCACCTGCCAACTGCGCATCAACTTGGCGAGTACTCGAGCCCGACGAGCCCCTTTCCCCCGCTGATATAGAGCCATTAACTGAAAAACTACTGTAATCGGGACGCCAGAAAAAACGACTACCCAAATTAACAGTGTTACTCTCTACACCACCTGTCGATTTGCCCTCATTCTTTGTTATCCCCGAGTTCACGCCAAACTCACTTTCAGGGCTGTAGTTATGTGATAGTGACGCGGTTCTCCTAGTCGCATCAGCATTTATCGAGCGACTGCCAAACTCACTTAGTGTCGCCTCAACAGCGTGAAACTCAAAGCGTCTAGATGCGCTCACTCCCCTCGATGTGTCACGCCCCCATACTCGACTGGCACCAGCCTGTGCCGGAGCATTCGTATAGTTGGAGGTCAGCCAGCCGTTAATGAGAGTACCGTTACGCGCTGAATAGCGCTGAAAGACTGAAAGACTGGTGGACTCAGACTCACGCTCACTCGAGACAACCCCTAAAGTACTTGAATTTATCTGGGATTCAGTTTTGCTGTTCGTCACCGCGTAGCGCAGTATTAACGGAAAACGGGAGCGCGGCAGAACTTCAAATCCAATTGATCCCGTCATATTTTTGGTTGATGAGTCTTGCCCTGAGCCACGCGTGGAGAGCGACAAGCCCAAGGCCCCACTCCAAGCAATAAACCACGGCTGCCAGATATAGCTATCGGCACTGCCCCGATACAGATAGGATTGCGAGCTGGATACAGCACCGACGGCAGACTTGTTATATTGCGTTAAAAAGCTAATTGAACCAGACGTTTTGATCGGACCAATAATGGCTGCACCGACACTCGCCGGCACCCACAACATAACCACCATATAAGCGTATAATTTAAAATACATTCGCCACCTATCCCGGAAGGCCATCAGAAACAGGTTACTGTACTACCGACAAAAAAACCGGATTAATTTCAATTTCAACAGCGGCATTCAGCTTCTCTTTCAGCCCTCGCCATGCTGCCTCTTTCTGCTCACGAAGCAGCAGTGATTTAGCGCGTTCTTTAACCAGAGGGAAATCATTTAAAGTCGCTTCAGAGCGCTCTATCAACTTAAAAACAGCCACCCCTTCAAGTAACAGCACTGGCTCAGTGATATCACCCGGTGACATCAATGCAACCACCTGATCGGCGGTACCTCCCAGCATCCCCTTATGTAAAAAGCCCATATCACCGCCCTCTGATGCACTAGGATCAGATGAGTGAATCATTGCCATTTCAGAAAAGTCCGCACCTGCTCTTAAGTCTGCCACCAGAGCAGCGGCTTTGTCTGTCGCGGCCTTCCAAGCTTCCTGATCAGCATAGGCTGGAACACTGAGCAAAATAATCTGCACCCGATCTCTGGATGGAGTAGTAAATAGCTCGGGGCTCTCTTCATAAAATGAGCGAACCTGATTCTCACTGGGCTCTGGCACACTATCAAGCACATCCTGCTCTACCAGCTCAACCAGCTTCTTGATCTCAATTCGTGAGCGCAAGCGCGCCGAAAAATCATCTATTGCATCAATCTCTTGCTGACTCATTCCTTCCGTACGCCGCACATACTCAGTTTCAATATACTCTGTGGGCACCTTAATCCCGCGTCGGCGGGCCTCGGCGACCAACAACACTTCATTAATAGTCTCCTCAACCATATCTGCCTGGAACTTTTCAACTTCAGACTTAGGAGGGGTGCCGTGGTAAAATTTCTCTCTATACCCAGCCCGAAGCCGCCCAATAAACGCTTCCGCAGGAATCTCAACACCATCAACTTTAGCAAAATAGCTAAGGGGCTCTGTACTCGCCTCTTCGTCCCCATACGCAGCTGACAACAGAGCCAAACTCATGACCCCGATAAAAATTAATTTCACTAACATCTTTTACGTTCCTTTAGGCAAAAAAAAGCTGGCGAACCACCATTGCGATCCGCCAGCCCTCTACACTCTACGACTTACTTAATATGACAAGCAAGACAAAGCGCACTACCTGCATTTGACATGCGCAGGAAGTCAACCTCGCCTGTGCCATTAGGTGAGCCATCTTGAGATGAGGTAGTATGCGGATCATGACATGAGGCACACTCGACATATGGCTGAGTACCTGCAATTGTACCACCACCGATGGCAGTAACATCTGTGCGGCTATACAGAATCATATCACCACGGTCACGAACATTATTGGGGTTAGAGTCAACATACCAGTAAGTAGCACCATTGATCTGCGTAGTATTAACTACTCTAAAATCAGTATCCGTAAAGGCTAGCCTATTGGTTTCATTACCAACAACATTACCAGCCGCATAGAGGATGCCAACCGGATGATCATCTCGCAGATCTTGACTGATCGCTGCAATTCCGGCTGTCAACCGACCATCGGTCGTCATAGTACCCTGAGCACTACTAAAGGTCCAACCAATCCTATCACCTGGACCAACAACCGAACCCGCACCTGAACCAGGCGCATTTAGCAGGGAGTCCATCGCAATCTGCCCATCATGACAGGAGAGACATGCCAGCGAAACTGAACCAACTTGGGCAATGCTACCATCAAGCGTTGCCGAACCTAAATCTGCATACGTCTGAAACGCAGTTGGATCACTCATGGTGCGATTCCACAAAGGCACCGCCTGACTGATATTCGCGCCGTGAGGCGTATGACAGAACACACAGATCTCCGTCGTCCCATCAGTCGTTCTGTTGTTTTGCGTACTACCCACAGAAAGATTGTGCTTTGTGTTTGTAATCGCCGAATCGATAAGTGCTGATGCACTACCCGCCGCCGCTGTCATAGCAACTGCTGCTGCCATCATTGATATATACTTAACTCTTTTCATAAACTATCCCCTTAGTCACCATTCTCTTGGCTGTTAAAACTTGTATGGACAATTGCCCTTACCACTTTTCTAGTATTTCGTAGTAATTTATAGCATCACTAGCGGAACAATGTCAACATTGACACACCCCAACACGCTATATTTTTTAACGCAGTTTTTATACCAACCACTCAAAAATAATGGAAATGAACCATAGCTGGCTGTTTTTTAAGCAAAAGGAAAAAACCACTCAAATTCAATGCTAAACATTCTTTTAACAAAAAAAATGTTTAGCGGTAAAATTTTGTCAATTACCGACAAATGAGGTCATTATCAGGCGCAAAGCGACCAAGTCAAACATCTATAGCTTCTTTATCACATCCAGCTTGTTATAGCGCTGATCAAGGATATAGACCCAACCCAACTCATCTACCGCGATTCCCGCTGGCAGAGAGTATTCACCCGGCACATTAGCGCCACTCTTACCGACAGAGAGCATCAACTGACCGTCACCGCGAAAAACCTGGAAATTGCCAAATGCCGTATCCGTCACATAGACCAAGCCATCTGAGTCCAGCGCCAAGCCGCGCGGCCTAGCAAAGTCGCCCATATTTCTCCCAGCCTTGCCCCAAGCGCGCAGAAACAAGCCATCCGCATCGAACACCTGAACCCTGAAGTTACCGGCATCCAAAACATACAGCTCACCATCTGCATTCACTGCCGCCTGAACCGGCAAGTTAAACTCACCCTCACCACTGCCTCGAGTGCCGATGGTTTTGATGAAATCACCCTCACCATCAAACACCTGAATTTGGTGACTTCTACTCTCTATCCCCCCGGTATCGACGACATAGACCCGCGTACCCTCATCGTTAACTGCCACATCAGTTGGCCGCACCAGCAACTCCGGGTTGCCCAGTGTCATTAGGTAGTGGCCATTCATGCCGTACACTTTCACATCCCTGGCCGTCACATCCGCCACGTAAATTCGCCCGTTACCATCAATGGCCACACCCACTGGCTTGGTAAGCGCTCCATCACCACCTAAACCACCAATACGAAAAATTGAACGTGTTGGCAGAATCAGCATATGAACAACTCGCTGCACCGTATCACTTACCAACAGCACACCGCCTCTGGATGCTACGTCATAGGGCTTAGCAAAAAGAGGCTCCCCCTCTGGAGCCACTCCGGCCATGCGCTCCGTAAAACTCGATTTATCTCCAGTGAAAGAGAGATCCGTTCTGAGCGTACCGCTATACTCATAACGAGCCGTTTCCGGGGGCTTGGGCCAGACCGGCCTTTCAAACTCAGAAGCCTTTTCGGATGTTGCGCAGCCTGACAACCCAGCCAACAAAAAGGCCAGCATCACCACATAAAAAATATTTTCTCGCCTCACTGGGCTCCCCTCTTAAATAACTTAAAACTTATGTCTCAAACCAAATGCAAAGATAGCATCTGATTTTATCCCTTGGCGATCAAAACCTTTATTACCATAACCTGCATAAATATCTGTTTTAGATGAAAACTTATAATTCCAAGCCAACAGATAAGATCGACTGTAACCACTTTGCACCCCGTACGCCAACACCCACGCACTATTACCCATGATGTAACTCATATCCACTTTATAGACTGTATCGATCGACCCCAGATCAGCCGCGTGACGCTCAACATCTACCCCGCCATCAAACAACACATTATCCGCACCCTCATGCTGAAACGAAAGGCGAAATTGCGGTGTCACTGCATAGCCAACCCCAAACTTCAGCGCGGTTGCACTCTTACTCCGGGAGTTGAGGTAGTCAATGTTAAACTTAAGCGCATTTCGCTCATAACGCACGCCCAGCGCCTGAGTATTCCCTTGTTGCTCTCCTAGCGAGTAGCTACCGGTAAACTTAAAGCCTTGGCGAGCGATCGTATCAATACGAATCGTATTGGTTGAACGGCCACCATCAACACCATTTCCCGCATGCAGTGAAGATTGCATACCAAGATAACCGCGCTGTTCAAAAACAGTATTATAAAGTGGGTCAAGAGCGGCACCTGAGCTTTTATACCCTGTCGAAACTGTTCCCAGCCGAATAACGCCCCACTCCTGACTGGCAAAACCCAGCCACTGATCCCGATCAGTAAATGTAGCCGCATTGTCGGTGGAGGCGTTAGTGGTATCGTTGTTTCGCTCCGTCGTATCGTATCCAAACTCAACTTTATAGATAAACTTAACACCGTGATCGAGATCCTCACTTCCTTTGAGACCAATCAGTGAGTTATGACTCTCCATTCGCAACTCGCCATCGTTAAGCTGGCTAAACTTGTTAACTGAAAGATGCGCCTCACCATACAACACAGGGGCGGCCACTACAGGCGCAACAGCAAAACATCCAAATGCAAGCAGTGCAGCAACTTTCCTCATAAAAAACCCCTAAAAAATAAATTATACTGAACGCTTTGCATGATTCATATCTTCCTTGCTAAAGCGAAAAGTTATTTCTCACGCAAAGCGCTCATACTATATATAACAGGCCATGTTTATAACAAATCTCAACACTTTTGGGTAGGCATAAAAAAACGCAACAGCCAATCAAAGATCAGCTGTCACGTTTTTTCACCACAACTACAAGAACCCTTGCAGTTGCACTACGCCAAAGTTAACGCTTAGAGAACTGTGGACGACGACGTGCTTTACGCAAGCCGACTTTCTTACGCTCAACTTCACGTGCATCACGAGTAACGAAGCCTGCCTTGCGCAGTGCGCCACGCAATGTTTCGTCATACTCCATCAAGGCACGGGTAATTCCGTGACGAATCGCGCCAGCCTGGCCGGTGTCACCACCGCCCTTAACTGTCACCATGATGTCGAACTTCTCGGTCATCTCTACGGTTTCCAGTGGCTGACGAACAACCATGCAAGAAGTTTCTCGACCGAAATAGTCATCCAATGGACGGGTATTTACGGTGATTGCGCCACTGCCCGGACGAAGAAAGACGCGAGCCGAAGAGCTTTTACGGCGACCAGTGCTGTAATACTGTTTCTCTGCCATGAATCTATCCTAATTAAATATCTAAAGGTTGTGGCTGTTGTGCTGCATGGGCATGCTGAGGACCGGCATATACCTTTAACTTACGGTACATTTCACGACCCAGAGGACCCTTTGGAAGCATACCCTTTACCGCACTTTCAATAACGCGCTCAGGTGCTTCTTGCAGCAGCTTACCTAGAGAGATCGATTTCAGACCACCCGGAAAACCGGTGTGATGGTAATAGATCTTATCTTTCATTTTGTTTCCGGATGCCTGAATTTTCTCTGCATTCACAACAACGATGTAGTCACCAACATCCATATGAGGCGTATATTCGGGCTTGTGCTTACCGCGTAAACGATGTGCGATCTCTGTGGCCAAGCGACCTAAAATCTTGTCACTGGCATCAACCACAAACCAGTCACGTTTAATCGTTTCGGGAGTTGCGCTAAATGTTTTCACAACTTTTTTCTCCAAAAGCGTAAGAGCTTATATCTTATTCGAATAACAGGCGGCACATAGTAGTTTTTATGCGCAACCGCGTCAACATCAGGCGGGAAAAACCTGACATATAAATACTATTGCCGCTGAAATGGGATGATCAGCGAACCAAACGGGAGCCGAATAGTAACAAAAAAAGATTAAAACAGCACGCAATATATGACCTTAATTCTCAAGCAGTGCGATTCTCAACCATCACCACCCCAACTCTGCGCAATCAAGCTGCGTAATAAAACCAATTTCCCATGAAAAAAGTGCCCAGCGCCCTCGACCCAATGATAAGTTGCATTGGGTGCTTTTTCAGCTACCCACGCCGTGACGGCCTGCGGATCAATCACCTCATCATCACTCCCCTGTATCACCATGCTCGATACTGTCAGTGGCGGCATCTCAGCGAAATCATACATTGTAACGGGGGGAGCAATGAGCAGTAACCGCTCCGCCTCTGCTCGCAGGTGCGTTCTTTTTGCCACATAAGCCCCAAATGAGAAACCCGCCAACCACAATGGCGCTTGCGGATATTGCCTGCGCAGCCAATTCACCACGGTCAACAAATCTTCGCTCTCACCTCGCCCCTCATCATAACAACCGGCACTCTCCCCCACCCCACGGAAGTTGAAACGCGCCACAGGCACTCCCATCTCAACAAAACTGCGCGCCACCGTATGCACTACTTTGTTATTCATCGTCCCACCTCGCAGAGGGTGGGGGTGGCACACCACCGCAACGGGATCCCCAGGGCAATAATCGTCAGGAAGCTGCACCAGCAGCTCAATATCGCCCACCGCCCCGGGCACCCTTCGCTCAAGTACCGGCATCAAATCTTCAACCGCTCGACCGGGTTACCCTTCTGCAGATGACTTTCAACAATCTCATCCACATCGCGCCGATCGCTATAGGTGTACCAAGTGCCTTCCGGATAAACCACCATAACAGGCCCCTCACCACAGCGCCCCAAACAGCCTGCGGTGTTAACACGAACAGCACCCGCACCCTTTAACCCCAACGCCTCAATACGCTGCTTACAGTAATCACGTAGTGCCTGAGCATCCAGATCTGCACAACACGCCGCCCCATCACGCTGATGCGTGCAAAAAAACAGCTGATAACGGTAATAGTGCTTCTCTTCCATCGGGTCCTCTCAAAACAGATAAAACGATTTGTTCATAGCCTTCTTATACTGTGCCATCATATTAAGAAAAACAACGACCAAGTGTATATCCCGCACACCATAGCCGAGAGATAATGAACATCCCACTTAACAAAAAAGCAGCCCTACTCCAGATAAGTGACCAGTGCGTTATGTGCGGCATGTGTGCGCCACACTGCCCCACCTATACAAAACATCACAACGAGGCGGAGTCACCCCGTGGTCGCATTGCGTTAATAAGCGCACTCCTCCAGGACAAACTCCCTCTGAGCGATCAACTCAAACAGCACCTCGATAGCTGCCTTAGCTGCCGCGCTTGTGAAGCAAGCTGCCCTTCTGGGGTGAAGTATGGCGAGTTATTGGATGGCATACGGGCCGTGCAGCGGGCAGAGGAGGGAGCGTCAAACCCGGCGAAAGAGAGGCTCCTCAAGACGCTCGCCTCTGGCAAAACACTGCGTAACAGCGCAAAACTGATACGACTGGCACAACGTAGCGGCACCTATGCGCTGCTAAGCAAAGGCATTGAGCGCTTTATTATAGAACAACCACACATCAGTGAGCTGCTACCCGTACAACTGCCCGCCCGTAAAAACTGGGACAAACAGTACCCGGCGATAGGCGAAGAGCGGGGCCGCATTTCACTCTTTACTGGTTGCGTTGCCGATATTTGTGATCAAAACACCCTGCAAGATGCCATCACACTACTCACTCACATCGGCTTTCGAGTCGATATTCCCACGCAACAGGGGTGCTGTGGCGCACTGCACCATCACGCGGGAGATACGGCCAGCAGCCAACAGCTTGCAGAGGCTAATATCGAAGCTTTTTCTGATGATGAAGATCAACCGATTATCCATTGCGCTACTGGCTGCGGCGCTCATTTAATGGAGTATCGCCAGCAATTAAACACCCCTAAAGCTAATCAATTTTCGATCAAAGTAGATGAAATTAGCCATTTCCTGCTCAGTAATGGCATTCAAAAACTCACATTCGAGCCATTAAATAAGCCCGTCTCTATCCACCTCCCCTGCACCCAACGCAATGTTCTTAAGCAGAGCGCAACACCCTTTGAACTGCTTGAACTCATTCCATCATTAAAAAGCACCCCACTGGCCGGCAATAACCACTGTTGTGGCGCAGCCGGAAGCTATATGTTGGAGCAACCGCAAATGGCTCAACAGCTACGCCAGGATAAGCTGGATGCACTGCAACAGAGCCAAAGCCAGATAGTGGTCAGTAGTAATATCGGTTGCGCCATGTATCTAGCGGCCGGTATTCGCCAGCAAGGGCTTAGTGTCGACGTTATTCACCCAATAAGCTTGCTGGTGCGTCAGCTTATCCATTAGCATACGGCTATCCGTTCATTCCAAGGGAGTAAACAGCCATGAAAAACTCACGCCATTTTTCACCGCTGGACCAACTGATTTCCACCGTAGACAATGGGCTGCGCACCGTGTTTGGCCAGCCGATTGTCACTGAGCGCCCGAACCCTGCGGCCAACATTGAAGAGAGCGACCTCAGCACCGAACAACGTGAACGAGCAGGTCGGCTGATGCGCATCAACCATGCGGGCGAAGTCTCCGCCCAAGGGCTCTATCAAGGCCAGGCGATCACCGCACGTCTACCCGGAATCCGTAAAAAAATGGAGCGCGCCGCACAGGAGGAGAATGACCACCTGGCATGGTGTGAAACCCGCGCCAAGGAGCTTGACACCCCTGTCAGCCTGTTTAACCCACTCTGGTATATGGGGTCACTAACCATTGGCGCGATTGCGGGCTTGGCGGGCGATAAGTGGAGCCTTGGCTTTGTGGTAGAGACAGAGCGCCAAGTGGTAAAGCACCTAGATGAGCATATGAATGAAATCACAATAGAAGATAAAAAAAGCCAAGCTATTTTGCAACAGATGAAAGAGGATGAAGCCCGCCACGCCACAGTTGCACTGCATGCGGGTGGCGCTGAGCTCCCCCCACCCATCAAGAGTATGATGCAGCTCACCTCAAAGATTATGACAAAAACAGCTTACTGGGTGTAGAGGGCCAGACCCATACACCAGCAAAGTGTGTGACAATTTGGAATATCCCGCGCTTCGTGAGAAAATATCACTCAACACCAACAAACGACACAGGGCTTATGGGACAGATCATTGACGGTAAAGCGATCTCTGCGGAGATTCGCAAAAATATCAAAGCCCGTGTAGAACAGCGCATCGCTGAGGGTAAGCGAGCACCCGGTTTAGCCGTCATTTTGCTGGGTAACAACCCCGCTTCCGAAGTTTACGTGGGAGCCAAGCGCAAAGCCTGTGAAGAGGCTGGTTTTAAATCCATCTCCCACAACCTGCCAGCCGACACCCCTCAACAAGCACTTCTAAAGCTCATCGAAACACTCAATAAAGATGAAACAATTGACGGCATTCTGGTGCAACTTCCACTGCCTGAAGGGCTTTCAACCAATGAGGTTGTCGAAGCGATTCACCCCGCCAAGGATGTGGATGGTTTCCACCCTTATAACATTGGCCGCCTTGCACTGCGGCAGCCACTTTTGCAGCCCTGCACCCCCAAAGGCATTATCACCCTACTGAAAAGAACCGGGGAAAACATCAAAGGGATGCATGCGGTTATTGTCGGTGCCTCAAATATTGTTGGCCGCCCAATGGGGCTCGAACTGCTGCTGGAGGGTGTCACAGTCACCACCACCCACCGCTTCACGAAAAACCTAGAGAGCTTTGTCAGCCAGGGGGATATTTTGATTGTTGCGGTGGGCAAGGCCAATTTTATTCCCGGTGAGTGGATAAAAAAAGGGGCAATTGTGATTGATGTGGGCATTAACCGCATGGAAAATGGCCAACTTTGTGGTGATGTGGACTTTGCAGGTGCGCAACCTCGCGCCAGCTGGATCACCCCGGTACCGGGTGGTGTTGGGCCGATGACCATCTGCACCTTACTGGAAAACACACTGCAATCTGCAGATGCACTCGGGCAAGATCGGGCTTAACGGCTCAACCCCTCCATCATCTTCTCCAGCCTGCGCTCTGAAACCGGCTGAAGGGTTTTAATCTCCTGCGAAAAGAGAGAGATTCTCAACTCTTCAATCAACCATTTTATTTTTATCCACGCTTGCATTTGATCGCTCTGCCCTCTCTTGCGGGCGCGTTCAACCTGCTGCTGATACTGCTTTGTCACCCGCGCCACACTCTGCATCGCGGCTTTATCTCTGCCCAGATTATGCTTTAGCTTCTCCACTCTAAGCAGCATACCCTTGAGGTAGCGCGGATAGTTTTCCAAGTAGTGATAAGGGGTTTCGACAATAAAGCCTTTATACACCAGCCCATCCAGCTGCTGCTGAATATCGGCCATTGCCTGCAGCCAAAAAGGGGGGATATTGCCTTTAATCGCCATCCGCAGCTGATGATATTGCGGCAAAAGAGTGTTCAACAAAGCGGCCACCTCATTCACATGGCCAATAAAAGAGGCTCTTCCCTGTTGCAAGCGCTGCTCAAACCCCTCTCGACTACGAATCAGCTCGTAATCAACCATAAAACTCCTCTCAATCGCCAGCAGGATAATCTGCTGTTTCAACTGCTCACCATTGCCCAGGCTGCTGTAACAGAGCGCCATCTGCTGTAACTGTGGAATATTTTTATGTAGGTATTTAATCTTATCCGCCAGTTGCAACGCAAACAGTCGACGCAAACCTGCACGGTGACTCTGCTGCGCTTTAGCGGCGCTATCAAACAGTTGCAGCGCCACCTCGCCACCCTCATCAACCAGCCCAGGATAGCTTCGCAACAGCACCCCTTGCCGTCTGCTTTCGATCACCTCTGGCAGGGCTTCAAAATCCCATTCGGTGATGTTGCATCGTCTCTGCGCATTCAGCTCAGGGGTGGCGAGGTGCTCACTGGCCATTGTGCCAAACTCAGCCTTCAAGTGGTTAAGATCACGCCCTTGTGCCAATAACTTCCCCTGCTCACTGATCACCTTATAGTTCATAAGAAGGTGGTCGGGCAGCTGCAAACTATCCCACACATCAAGTGGCAGCGGCTCACCGGCAATACGGTTCAGTTGATAAGAGACCGCCTCCAACAGCGGGCCTTCTGGTGAAGCCGGCAGCGCATCGACACACGCTTGGGCGTAATCAGGTGCTGGTACAAAGTTACGCCGTATCGGCTTAGGTAGCGCCTTGATCAAGCGAATCACTTTCTCAAGCAACATGCCGGGCACCAACCATTCAAATGGCGTAGCCTCCAGTTGGTTTAACAGCGCCAACGGTACTTTTAGGTTAATGCCATCGGCCTGATGGTTAGGATCAAAATGGTACTCCAGATCAAGCTGAACACCTTGGTAGTTCAGCTGATCAGGAAAGGCCTGTTGCGAGATTGTACTCTCGCGCTGCAATAGATCCTCTTTGGATAAAAAGAGTCGCTGGGGCTGCTCTGCCTGTGCCTTTTTGTACCAGCGCTCGAAGCGGATACCGTTGAAAACATCTGCTGGCAGTTGAGCATCATAAAAGGCAAAAATCAGCTCTTCATCGACCAACAGATCCCGACGACGGGATTTACTCTCCAACTGCTCAATCTCATCGATTAAATGGCGATTGTGCTTCAAGCAAGCCGCCTGACTGCGGTATTCACCATGGATCAGCGCGGCACGAATAAAGACCTCCCGGCTCAGTTCAGGCTCCAGCGGGCCGTAGTGAATCTTACGCCGCGCCACAATGGGCAAACCATAGAGGGTCACTTTTTCGAAGGCGACCACCTGCGCGCGCCGCTTTTCCCAATGCGCATCGCTGTAACTCTTTTTGCATAACCCTTGCGCGATGGCTTCAATCCACTCCGGCTCTATCTTGGCAACATTGCGGGCAAAGAGTTGAGAGGTTTCAACCAGCTCAGCGGCCATGATCCATTTTGGCTGTTTTTTACGCAGTGCAGAGCCAGGAAATATCATTAACTTTTTACTGCGGGTACCCAGATAAGTTTTATCATCCTGCTTAAGCGCGAGGTTACCCAGCAGACCACTCATGAGTGAGCGATGTATTTGCGCATAATCAGCGGCCTGCGAGCCACTTCGCTGCCCCATCTCTTTTAGCTGACCGGCCAGCTGCTTATGAATATCCTCCCACTCCAGCATACGCAGATAGGAGATAAACTGTTTTTTACACAATTTGCGTAGCTGATTGCGACTCAGGTGCGATTTTTGCTGTTGAAACCAGCGCCAAAGATTGAGGTAGAAGATAAAATCGGAGGCTTCGTCTTTAAACTCGCGGTGCTTCTCATCTGCCGCCTGCTGTTTATCGGCGGGACGCTCGCGGGCATCTTGAATACTCAACGCTGAAGCGATCACCAGCACCTCTGTTAACGCCCCCTCCTCGATTGCGGCGAGCACCATGCGCCCAATTCGCGGATCGATCGGCAAGCGTGCCAGCTTGCGCCCAATATCGAGTAGTTTTTGCTGTCGATCAATGGCACCCAGCGCTTGCAGTAGCTTATAGCCATCGTTGACCATACGGCTATCCGGCACATCGACAAACGGAAACGCCTCAATATCACCCAGGCCGAGGCTCTTCATTTGCAAGATAACGGCGGCGAGATTGGTGCGGTGTATCTCCGGCGCGGTGAATTCAGCCCGGCCATTAAAATCATCTTCTGAGTAGAGTCGAATACAGACACCCGGCGCAACACGGCCACAGCGCCCGGCACGCTGATTGGCACTCGCTTGTGAAACCGGCTCAATCGGCAACCGCTGCACTTTGCTTCGATAGCTGTAGCGACTAATACGCACCACCCCTGGATCAATCACATAGCGAATACCCGGCACCGTCAGTGATGTTTCAGCAACATTAGTGGCGAGCACAATCCGCTGTTTGCGACTCGGCTGAAAAATACGCCCCTGCTCGACCGCACTCAAACGAGCAAAAAGCGGCACAATTTCACTCTCATAAGGGTGGTGTTTGCGCAGTGCCTCCGCTGTTTCACGAATCTCCCGCTCACCCGGCAGAAAGACCAACATATCGCCCCGACGATCCAGGCGAGATATTTCATCCACCGCATCCAAAATCCCCTGCACTCGATCCACACCCTGCTCTTCACTCTCATAAAGTGGGCGATAACGCAGCTCAACCGGAAAAGTTCGCCCCGTCACCTCAATCACTGGGGCATCATCAAAGTGTTGTGAAAAACGTTGGGTATCGATGGTCGCCGAGGTGATGATCAGCTTGAGGTCGGGGCGCTTTGGTAGTAGCTGCTTTAGATAGCCCAGCAGAAAATCGATATTGAGGCTGCGCTCATGGGCTTCATCAATAATAATGGTATCGTATTGATTCAGATAACGATCCTGCTGCATCTCTGCCAGCAGAATGCCATCGGTCATGATCTTGATGTAACTCTCGGGCCGAGTCTGATCACTAAAACGTACTTTAAAGCCTACCGCACCGCCCACCTCACTCTTAAGCTCCTCGGCAATGCGGGTAGCCAAGCTACGGGCGGCCAAGCGGCGCGGCTGGGTATGGCCGATATAACCGTCAACACCGCGCCCCAGCTCCAGACATATTTTAGGCAGCTGAGTGGTTTTTCCCGAACCGGTCTCACCCGCCACAATCACCACCTGGTGAGCGGAGATCGCCTGCTTAATATCCTCACGCCGCTCACTCACCGGCAGCGCTTCAGGGTATTCAGGTTGGGGTAGTTGCTGTAGACGACGCGCTTTTAGCGCAACAGAGCGCTCAACCGCCTGGGTTATTTTATCGAGCGCCTGCTCAATAGGCAGCCCCTCTTTAGCACGGCGCTTCAGACTATTCAGCCGTCGGCGCAATACAAACCGCTCAGCCAACATAGATTGATCAAGCCGCGAGAGTAGCTGCTGAATTGACTCTTTATCCGTCATAACAAAAAACCAAACCCGAACCTAAGCCCTAATCCCAAACGTAGGAGCAAGCTTCAGCTTGCGATAAGATATTGCGATTACGTTTGTAAGTCGTTACTTACGCTTCGCCTCAGTCTCTACATGGTAATGAATATCTTCCGTGACATTAACTTCAACCAAATCACCCGACTTTTCAAATAACGCCTGACACTCATGGCTCAAATGGCGCAAGTGCACCTTTTTACCCAGCTTGGTATAACGCTCGGTCAAACTGTCAATCGCCTCCATCCCCGAGTGGTCATAAACCCGGGTATATTTAAAGTCGATCACCACTTCATCCGGGTCGTTTTTGGGGTCAAACAGGTCGGTAAAGCTGCGAATAGAGCCAAAAAACAGCGGCCCATGCATCACATAAACCTTAACACCATTCTCATCAACACTCTGCTCAGCCCACATATGTTTGGCGGTCTGCCATGCAAACACCAAGGCAGAGATAATCACCCCAATAATCACCGCCGTGGCCAGATCAGTGAATACGGTAACCCCTGAAACCAAAATTAAAACAAACGCATCCGCCGGGGGGATCTTCTTCAAAATCCGCACGCTCGACCACTCAAAAGTAGCCACCACCACGATAAACATCACCCCCACCAGCGCAGCCAATGGAATCATCTCGATCAGATCCGATGCAAACAGGATAAAAGCCAACAAAAAGAGTGCTGCGGAGATACCCGACAAACGACCCAAACCGCCGGAGTTGATATTGATCATCGACTGACCAATCATCGCACACCCCCCCATACCACCAAAAAAGCCGGTTGCAATATTGGCAGCGCCCTGGCCCATACACTCACGATTCCCCTGGCCCCGTGTTTCGGTAATTTCGTCGATCAGGTTCATAGTCAGCAGCGACTCAATCAAACCAATGGCGGCAAAAATCAAAGAATAGGGCAAAATAATCATGAGCGTTTCAAAGGTAAACGGCACCATGGGGATATGAAACTCAGGGAGACCACCGGCAATAGAGGCCACATCACCCACGCTTTTGGTATCCAAGCCAAAGAAGATCACCAGCGCCGTCACCACAATAATCGCCGCCAATGAAGAGGGAATCGCCTTGGTCAATTTAGGCAATAGGTAAATAATCGCCATGGTCAAAGCAATCAACCCCAGCATCAACATCAACTCATTACCGGGCAACCAACTGCTAACCCCCAGAGCATCAGTCACTTTAAACTGCTCCAGCTGAGCAAGGAAAATAACAATCGCCAAACCATTCACAAAACCGAGCATCACCGGATAAGGCACCATGCGAATGAAGACACCCATCTTCAGCACACCCGCCAACACCTGGATAATACCCATCAGCACCACCGCCGCAAAAAGATACTCCGCTCCATGCTCGGCAACCAAGTAGACCATCACCACCGCCAACGCGCCGGTAGCACCTGAAATCATCCCCGGACGACCCCCAAAAGTCGCCGTAATCAAACCCACCATAAAAGCTGCATAGAGACCAACCAAAGGGTTGACACCCGCCACAAAAGCGAAAGCGACCGCCTCCGGAACCAGCGCCAGCGCCACCGTCAGACCCGACAAAATGTCATTCTTCACACTCGCATAGCGCGCATGACTCAATTCGAACATGTGAAAACCTCAGGGTAGTATGGATGCTGGTTGAGCGAGCGCGGATTCTAACAAAAATACCCGTCAATTTGTAGCATCAAGACACCCCTACCCTCGGATAGAAATGACAAATGATCTGCAAGCGTTTGGTTTTTCAGCGGGTTCCTGAAAAAGAACCGCGTCAGTAATTAGCCCGGATATTTCATAAGGTTACGCAAAAATCGCGTAGGATATTGGTTTCACAGGGAAGTATCCGGGTTAACGAAGCAATACGCGATCTGAAATCAATGATTCTGGCTCCATTGATTCCACAATTATTTCGGAGTTTGCCAGAAAACCGATTTATATCGCGGCCTCGCGATATCGCCTTATTCATCCCCGATCCGCAGTTAGAAACCCCTAAAACAAAGAAAGCCTTGGCTGTATAATGGTTAGCGACAAAACAGACCATCACCCAATGGGTGCACAGCTCAAGGCTTATGACTATTCGACCCTACAAACTC
>Ga0256839_1000137_pt1 | contig 96810 bp, 97 predicted proteins | sample 354166metaG_FD_185968 | JGI IMG/M metagenome (GOLD analysis project Ga0256839, IMG submission 185968) | Hydrothermal vent microbial communities from Mid Atlantic Ridge, Atlantic Ocean - 354-166 | ecosystem: Environmental > Aquatic > Marine > Hydrothermal vents | place: Atlantic Ocean: Mid... | reverse complement strand
CGGGGCGCGAAGCCGTGACGGCCCCGCCGCCGGGTGCGTCCGCCGTCGCCGATCCCGTGCAGGATGCGGTGAGTGCCCTGACGGCCCTGGGGTACCGGCCCCAGGAAGCCAGCCGCATGGTGCGTGCCGTGGCGGCGGAAGGCCTGGGCAGCGAGGAGATCATCCGCCATGCCCTGCAGGCGGTGGTGAAATAGGCCATGATAGAGACCGACCGCATCGTCAGCAGTGACGCCCTGGCTGACGATCCTGCCCTGGACAAGGCCATCCGTCCCCTGCGCCTGGCGGATTACGTGGGCCAGCCCGCCGTGCGCGAGCAGCTCGAGATTTTCATCGAGGCGGCACGGCGCCGGGGCGAGGCCCTGGACCATACGCTGATCTTCGGTCCGCCGGGGCTGGGCAAGACCACCCTCGCGCACATCATTGCCCATGAACTGGGCGTCAACCTGCGCCACACCTCGGGGCCGGTGCTGGAGCGCCCCGGCGATCTCGCCGCCCTTCTCACCAACCTGGAGCCCCGCGATGTCCTGTTCGTGGACGAGATCCACCGCCTGAGTCCCGTGGTGGAGGAGGTGCTCTATCCGGCCATGGAGGATTGCCAGCTGGACATCATGATCGGCGAGGGGCCGGCGGCGCGTTCCATCAAGCTGGACCTGCCGCCCTTCACCCTGGTGGGGGCGACCACCCGTGCCGGCCTGCTCACCTCGCCCCTGCGGGATCGCTTCGGCATCGTGCAGCGCCTGGAATTCTATGCCGAGACCGACCTGTGTGCCATTGTCCGGCGTGCCGCCGGTATTCTCCAGGTGGCAATCGACGAAGCAGGTGCCCGCGAAATCGCACGCCGTTCCCGGGGAACGCCCCGCATCGCCAACCGGCTCCTGCGCCGGGTGCGCGACTATGCCCTGGTGAAGGCCGAGGGCCACATCTCCGGCGCCGTGGCCGACCAGGCCCTGACCCTGCTCAATGTGGACGGCAATGGTTTCGACACCATGGACCGGCGCCTCCTGCGCACCATCATCGACAAGTTCGACGGCGGACCCGTGGGGGTGGACAGCCTGGCGGCGGCCATCGGGGAGGAGCGTGGCACCATCGAGGACGTCCTGGAACCCTATCTCATTCAGCAGGGTTTCATTATCCGTACGGCGCGGGGACGCATGGCCACCCGCAACGCCTATCTCCACTTCGGCCTGGAGCCTCCTCCCTCCCGGAACACGATGCCGGCCACATCCTCCCCTGCCTCTCCCGGCACATCCCCGGGAACGCCGGATCTTTTCGATCAGTAATTGTTCAGGCATTTTCCAGGCGGTATTCCATGACAGGGAGCCGGGTATATTTTACAATCCGGTTTTTTTGATGACGGTGCCCCATGTTTGTCTGGCCAGTGCGTGTCTATTATGAAGATACCGACAGCGGGGGCGTCGTCTATCATGCCAATTACCTGAAATTCATGGAGAGAGCCCGCACCGAATGGCTGCGCAGCCTTGGCTTCGAACAGGACGCGCTGATCCGGCACGAAGGCGTGATTTTCGCCGTTCACCACATGACACTGGCATTTCTGCGCCCTGCGCGTTTCAACGACCTGCTGGAGGTGAGCGTCGTGCTCGCGGAGCGGGGCGCGGCCAGCCTGGTGTTCCGCCAGGCGGTGCTGCCTGGTGGCGCCGGTGGCGATGCGGGACGGGGTTCCGGGAAGATGCAGGAAGAGAAGCCGGAAAAGAAATCGGAAATGAAAAGGAAAGTGCCGCGGGCCGCCTTTTGCGAGGCCCGGGTGCGCATCGCCTGTCTCGATGCCATGACCCTGCGACCGCGCCGCATTCCTCAACCGTTGCTCAGGGAGATCGCCAGTGAGTGCTGATTTGTCCATCCTCCATCTCGTGACCAATGCCAGCTTCCTGGTACAGATGGTCATGCTGCTGCTGGTCATCGCCTCGGTTATTTCGTGGGCGCTGATTTTTCGCAAGGGGCGCCAGCTCAAGGATGCCCGCCGTTCCATGGAGGATTTCGAGTCCCGTTTCTGGTCGGGAGGGGACCTGGCGGAGCTGTACCAGGAGGTGGCCGCCCTGGCCAAGCCGGGGCGGGGCGGCGAGAGCATCTTCTGTGCCGGTTTCCGCAACTATCTCAAGCTGCTCAAGCAGCCCGGCCTGTCGCCGGGGGAGGTGCTCGACGGCACCCGGCGGGTGATGCGGGTGGAACTCAACCGCGAAGCCGACTGGCTGGAGAATCACCTTTCTTTCCTGGCGACTGTGGGTTCCATCAGCCCCTTCATCGGCCTGTTCGGCACCGTCTGGGGCATCATGAATTCCTTCCGCGCCCTGGGCAATGTCAGCCAGGCCACCCTCGCCATGGTGGCGCCGGGCATCGCCGAGGCCCTCATCGCCACCGCCATGGGGCTGTTCGCAGCCATCCCTGCGGTGATCGCCTACAACCGCTACATCACGGATGTGGAGCGCCTCGTCAACCGGTATGACAATTTCCTGGAGGAGTTTTCCGCCATCCTCCAGCGCCAGTCCCGGGAAGCATGAGACCTGACAGGCCCCGGGGAGGACCCTGACCATGTTGCGCCGCAGCCACCGCAGACCCATGTCCCAGATCAACGTCGTGCCCTATATCGACGTCATGCTGGTGCTGCTGGTGATCTTCATGATCACCGCGCCCCTGCTCACGCAGGGTGTCAAGGTGGAGCTGCCCAAGGTGGCATCGGAGGTGGTGGACACCCAGCAGAAAGAGCCCCTCGTGGCCACGGTGGATGCCGCCGGGCGGTTCTACCTCAACGTGGGAGAGGACCCCGACCAGCCGGTGGACGCGCAGACCCTGGTGTTGCGCGCCGCCGCGGTGCTGCGGCGGCGCCCGGAGACACCGGTGCTGGTGCGAGGCGATCACGAGGTGGATTATGGTGCCGTGGTGACGGTGATGGCGCTGTTGCAGAAGGCCGGCGCGCCCAGCGTGGGCCTCGTGACCGAATCGCCTCCCCGGCGTCGGCACGGGGCGGACTGATCCATGGCGGCGGGCGCCGGAAAGGGGCGTGCCGGTTTCTTCGCCTGGCTGGCCGACCTGGTGGGGCGTCCCCGGTATCTGGTCTATGCCCTGCTGGTGCATGTGGCCTTCTTTGCCGTGCTGGTCTTCAGCCTGGAGTGGACCGTCACCCCCGCGCCTGTGCCCGCGGTCAACGTCATCGAGGCCGTGGCGGTGGACGAGGCCAGGATCCAGGCCGAGATGGAAAAGTTGCGCCGGGCCGAGGAATTGAAAAAACAGAAGGCCCGCGAGGCGGAGCGCAAGCGGCGCCAGGAGGAACGGCGCCTGGCCGAGCTGCGCAAGAAGCGGGAGGCCGAGCAGCGCCGTCTCCGTGAACAGGAACGCAAGCGCAAGGCCGAGGCCAGGCGCCTTGCCGAACTCAAGAAAAAGAAAGAAGCCGAGCAGCGGCGCCTGGCCGAACTGAAAAAGAAGAAAGAGGCCGAGCAGCGCCGTCTCCGCGAAGAAGAGCGGCGCAAGGAAGAGGCGGCACGCCTGGCAGCGCTGAAGCGTGAGCAGGAGGAACTGGAGCGGCGGCGCAAGGAGGCCGAGGCCCGCAAGCGCAGGGAGGCGGAGCTGGCGTTGCAGAGACAGCTTGCCGAGGAGGAACGGCGCCGTGCCGATTCCATCGTCAGCCAGTACGTGGAGATCATCAAGCAGAAGGTGATGCGCAACTGGCTGCGCCCGCCCGACAGCAGGTCGGGACTTTCCTGCGAGGTGCGGGTGCGCCTGATTCCCGGCGGTGAAGTGGTGGAGGTGCAGATCGTGCGCAGCAGCGGCGATCCTGCATTTGACGCCTCGGTGGAAAAAGCGGTATTAAAGGCCTCGCCTCTCCCCTTGCCGGAGGATCCCGCCCTGTTCGAACGGTTCCGGGAGCTGAAATTCATATTCAAACCTGAGGATTGAGAGTGAAAGGACTGCTGAGATCGATTGTCCTGCTGGTCGCCCTGTCATGGGGTGGTGCACAGGCGGCCTTGACCATCGAGATCACCCAGGGCATCCAGGGGGCGCTGCCCATCGCCGTGGTGCCCTTCGGCTGGGAAGGGCCGGGCCGGCCGCCGGTGGATGTCGCCGCGGTGATTGCGGCGGATCTCCATCGCAGCGGTCGTTTCTCGCCCCTGGCGGTGAGTGACATGATCTCGCAGCCGCATGAAGGCAGCCGTATCAATTTCGCCGACTGGCGCCTCCTGGGCGTGGACAACATCGTCGTGGGCCGCTTGCGGGCGCTGGAGACGGGATTCGAGGTGCGCTTCCAGCTCTTCGACGTGTTCCGCGGCACCCAGCAGACGGGATACAGCATCCGCACCACGGCCAAGCGCCTGCGCTTCACCGCCCACCAGATCAGCGACATCATCTATGAGACACTCCTCGGCGAGCCGGGGGCCTTTGCCACGCGCATTGCCTATGTCACCGAGATCAAGCAGCCCGACGGCAGCCGGCGCTACTCGCTGCAGGTGGCGGATGCCGATGGTTACAATCCCCGTCCCATCCTCAGCTCGCGCCGGCCGTTGATGTCACCGGCCTGGTCGCCGGATGCCAGGCGCCTCGCCTATGTCTCCTTCGAAACCGGCCGGCCCGCCATTTATATCCAGGACGTGGGTACGGGCAGGCGGCAGATGATCTCCGCCTATCCCGGCCTCAATGGCGCGCCCGCCTGGTCACCGGACGGAAAGCGACTTGCCCTGGTCCTCTCACGGTCAGGCAGTCCCGACATCTGGATTCTTGATCTGGACAGCAGGAAATTGACCCGCCTGACGCGCAGCTTCGCCATCGACACGGAACCGGTTTGGTCTCCCGACGGGAGTGCGATAGTATTTACCTCGGATCGGGGGGGGAAGCCTCAGCTCTATCGCATCACCTTGCGCAGCGGCAAAGTGGAGCGCCTCACCTTCGAGGGCAGTTACAACGCCCGGGCCGCCTGGTCGCCCGATGGCAAGCGGCTGGCCATGGTCCACGGCGACAAAGGGCAGTACCATATTGCGGTGCTGGAACTGGCGACGGGGGCTTTGCGCATTCTGACGGATACATCGCTGGACGAATCACCCAGTTTCGCGCCCAATGGCAGCATGATCATCTACGCGACAGAAATTGGCAAGCGGGGTATCCTGGCGGCGGTCTCTGTGGATGGGCGGGTGCGCCAGCGGCTCGAGCTGCAGGAAGGCGACGCCCGCGAACCGGCATGGTCTCCGTACTTGCAGTGACTACGGCAGTGATCGCGAATCCAGTCAACACAACAAGGAGTAAAGTAAATGAACGTTCTCGCTAGACTACTGATCACCGTGCTTCCTGTCGCCCTGGTGGCGGGCTGCGCCACGACGGGAGAGCCCACGACCGAGGCGGGTGCCGGCGAGGGCGCGGTAGCAAGCACAGTGGAAGCCCCCCCTCCGGCGCCCGCCATGCCTGCCGGGGAGATGGAAACGGAAACGGGAGGGGCGGAAGCCATGGCCGCACCCGTGGACAGCGGTTTCGCTGGCGATCCCCTCTCCGATCCCGGCAGCATTCTCGCCAAGCGGGTCATCTATTTCGATTTCGACAGCACCGAGATCAAGCCGGAATTCCGCGAGATCATCGAGGCCCATGGTCGTTACCTGGCCGAACATCCCGAGGTGCGCGTCACCCTGGAGGGACATGCCGACGAGCGCGGCACCCGCGAGTACAACATGGCGCTGGGTGAGCGCCGCGCCAAGGCGGTACGGCGTTTCCTGGCAGCGCAGGGAGCCTCGTTTGCCCAGATGAGCGTGGTCAGTTACGGCGAGGAAAGGCCGGTGGCCTTCGGCCATGACGAGGAGTCCTGGCGTCTCAACCGCCGGGTGGAAATCGTCTACGCCGGACGTTGAAGGGCGCGATGATCCCCCGATGATTCTCCCGAGGATCCCCTCGATGATTCCCTCGATGATTCCGGGCGCGATGCGTCTCGGCGCGGTGGCCGTCATTCTGGCCTGCGTGACGGGTGTTGCAGGCGGGGCCGGCCTGCCGCCCATCGTGGAATCGACCCCGCTCGATGAGGGGGAGGCGGCCTTGCCGCCGCCCGCCGCGACGCGGCCACCGCCGGCGACGCCGCAGCGGGCGTCACGGCCGGCCCTTCCCCTGGAGGCCCGCGTCAGCCGCCTGGAGCGCCTCGTGGAAAGCCAGGCCCTGGTGGAGATCCTCATGCGTCTGGACGACCTGCAGCGCGACATCCAGGACCTGCGGGGCATGAGCGAGGAACAGGGGCATGAGTTGGCGGGGCTCAAGCAGCGCCAGCGTGAGCTCTATCTCGATGTGGACCGGCGGCTGCGGGAGCTGGAGCTGAAAATCCCCCAGGACCGGGCTGTGCCCGGGGCTGGCGCCGCGCAGGCCGGGGCGGGCGTGTCCCGGCCCGCTGCAGCGGCGGCATCGGTACCGGCACCTGCTCAGCCTGCCGGCCCGTCCGCTGTCGTGCCGACGACGCCGGGCCCGGCCGGCGAGGGCACGGCTGCCGCGGATTCTGCAGGGGCGGACGCGGATGCCCTGGCGGAGCAGAGTGCCTATCAACAGGCCTTCAATATCCTCAAGGACGGCCGTTACGAGGAGGCCATCGCCGCCTTTCAGAAATTCCTGGTACGCTATCCCAAGGGCCAGTTCGCAGACAATGCGCAATACTGGCTGGCCGAGGCCAATTACGTCATGCGCCGTTTTCCCACGGCCATTGAGGAATTCAAAAAGGTCCTGGTTAATTTTCCCGACAGCCGGAAGATTCCCGATGCCATGCTCAAGATCGGTTTCTGCTATTATGAGCTGAAGGAATGGAAAGAGGCCCGCAAGATTCTGGAAGAGCTGGTCCAGCGCTTTCCCGACACCACGGCAGCCCAGCTGGCCAAGAACCGCCTGCACCGCATGAAGCTGGAAGGGCGCTGAAATCCCGGCTCTGTCATCCCTTCTGAGGCCTGCTGCCTGGCCGGCGGCATTTTTTCATTGCCATGAACAAGACTGATGCGGAGACCCGGCTGCGGGTCACCGAGATATTTCATTCCCTGCAGGGCGAGGCACGCTTCACGGGGCTGCCCACGGTATTCGTGCGCCTCACGGGTTGTCCCTTGCGCTGCCGGTATTGCGATACCCCATATGCGTTCAGCGGTGGCGAGATGCTGGGGCTGGACGAGGTGCTGGCCCGGGTACGCCGCTGGCCGGCGCGCCACGTCACGGTGACCGGCGGGGAACCGCTGGCCCAGAAGGCCTGCCCGGCCTTGCTGCGGCATCTTTGCGACGCAGGCTATGTCGTCTCCCTGGAGACCAGCGGGGCCCTGGATGTCTCCGGGGTCGACGAGCGCGTGATCAAGGTCATGGATCTGAAGACACCGGGGTCGGGAGAAGCGGCACGGAACCGGCTTGCCAACCTGGAACACCTCACCGCGCAGGACCAGATCAAATTCGTGATCTGCGATGAGGGAGACTATGCCTGGATGAAAGACATGCTCTCCCGCTACCGCTTGCCCCAGCGCTGCGAGGTGCTGGTCACGCCCAGCCACGGTGTCATGCCGGCGAAGCAACTGGCCGACTGGGTGCTGGCGGATGGTCTGCCGGTACGCCTGCAGATCCAGCTGCACAAGTATCTGTGGGGCGATGTGCCAGGAAAATGAGCGAGCATGGGTCAATGAACACGGAGACGAAAACATCGGCACGGACGGGAACCGGTCGTCCGGCGGTGGTGCTCCTGTCCGGCGGACTGGATTCGGCCACCACCCTGGCCATTGCCCGCGCGGAAGGTTATTGCTGTCATGCCCTGAGTTTCGATTACGGTCAGCGTCACCGTGGTGAACTGGCGGCGGCGCAACGCATCGCCCGTGCGCTGGGGGCCGCGACACACCGCGTGATGGCCATCGGGCTGGGGGAGATCGGTGGCTCGGCGCTGACCGACACCCGGATCGCGGTGCCGGAGCACGGCGGCAGCGGCATTCCCGTGACTTACGTGCCTGCCCGCAATACGGTCTTTCTTTCCCTGGCGCTGGCCTGGGCCGAGGTGCTCGAGGCCCGGGATATCTTCATCGGCGTCAATGCCGTGGACTATTCCGGGTATCCCGACTGCCGCCCCGAATATATCGCGGCTTTCAACACCCTGGCCAATCTTGCCACGCGGGCTGCGGTCCAGGGGGCGCGGTTGACCATCCACACGCCCCTCATCCAGCTCAGCAAGGCGGAGATCATCCGTACCGGACAGCGCCTGGGTGTGGATTATGCGCTCACGGTTTCCTGTTATGCCGCCGACGAGGCGGGGCGGGCCTGTGGTCGCTGCGATGCCTGTCGCCTGCGGGCTGCGGGTTTTGCCGCCGCCGGCGTGCCGGATCCCACGCCATACCGGCAGGAGGAAGGCGGGAAGGCCGGGACGGAAAAAGATTTGTCGAAAGCAAGGTGATAAGGCTAAAATAGCGCCCGCATCCGTCACCCGCATGCATGCCGGAACCCGTCCGGATACCGTCTTCCGGGGAGGGGCATCCCGGAATCCGGTGTATTCCACGGGGCCTGATCATCTGCGAGACTTTTTCCAGGGGCCGTTAGCTCAGTTGGTAGAGCACCGGACTTTTAATCCGTTGGTCGATGGTTCGATCCCATCACGGCCCACCATTGCAAGCACCGCGCGCCCCGCACCCTGATTCCCGGCAGGTCCTGCCATGCGATGTTGAATTCCCGATGCCGTGTGGCTAATCTAGCCCTCTGGTGTGGGAGGGAGGCGTGTCCAGTGCCGTGTGATAGGAGAGGTCTGCTTTTGTCTCAAATGCGGCCCCGCTTTGCCGTTACCGCATGAGTACGGCAACTTTGTGTCTGCATAGCACCTGATGTCTTTCCGGCTCAAAATCGTCCTGGGTATTCTCATCATCCAGGTCTTGCTGCTGGTCTTCGTGGTGTGGAGCAACTTTCATTTTCTCCGCGCTTCCAACGAAGTCGAACTCAGCAAGCATGCATCCATGACCGCAGCCGTCCTGGCCGCCGCGATCAAGCAGGAAGTGGCGCAGGCGAACCGGCCCGCCCTGCAGCGTCTGACCCGGGAGGTTCTGGCCCAGCCCGGGATCGAATATGTGCGGATCCGGCGCGACGAAGAGGTGCTCCTGGAGATTGGTCAGCAGGCAGCCCTGGATAAGCCCTTTGTCGAGGATTTTCTGGTCGAGGACGTGGACGACGGCCTGTTCGATGTGACGGCTGAAATCCGGGACGGGCGGCAGGTCATCGGTTACGTCGAGCTGGGTTACTCCCTGGCGGAGATTGACAGCGTCATGATGGCGGCGCGGCGCCAGACCGCGACCATCTCCATGATCGGCCTGGGCATCGGGCTGGTCTTCGCCCTCCTCCTGGGCAATTACTTTGCGCGCCAGTTGAAGATCCTGCGCGATGCGTCGCGCCGTATTGCCGCCGGTGACATCGGCTATCAGTTGCCGGTGGCGGGCAGTGACGAGCTGGCCCAGACGGCGCGTTCGTTCAATACCATGTCGCGCCGCCTGGCCGCGCTCTACGCGGAGAAGCAGACCGCCCTCAATGATGCCAAGAACAAGGCCGCCGAGCTGCTGGTGAGCCAGCGACGTATCCAGGCGGTGTTGAACAACGCGCTGGACGGTATCGTGACCATCGACGAGAACGGCATCATCGAGTCCTTCAATCCGGCAGCGGAAAAGATTTTCGGCTACGAGGCCAAGGAGGTGGTCGGGCAGAATGTCAATATCCTCATGCCGGAGCCCTATCATTCCGAGCACGACCGCTACCTGCAGGAATATCTCAGGACCGGAGTCAAGAAGATCATCGGTTCAGGCCGCGAGGTGCTGGGAAAGCGCAAGGACGGCACGGTCTTCCCCATGGAAGTGGAGATCAGCGAGGTACAGATCGAAGGCCGCTATCTGTTTATCGGTATTACCCGCGACATCACCGAACGCAAGCGTCACGAGGCGGAACTGCAGCAGGCCCGGGATGCGGTGATGGCCTCTTCGCGGCACAAGTTCGAGTTCATCGCCAACGTCAGTCACGAGCTGCGCACCCCTCTGCACGAGATCCTGAGCATGAGCGGGCTGCTGCTCGATTCCCGCCTGGAGGCCGAGCAGCGTGAGCACGTGGAGCAGATCCAGGGCGCGGGCAAGTCCCTGGTGACCATCATCAACGACGTCCTGGATTTCGCCAAGATCGAGGCCGGCCAGCTTGATCTCGAGGAGATTCCCTTCAACGTGCATCGCACGGTTTACGAGGTCATCCATGTCCTGCGGGCCACGGCCCACCGCAAACGGATCGCACTGCTCTATCTCTTCCCCTCTGCCGTGCCGGCCGTGGTGCGGGGAGATCCGGCGCGCCTGCGCCAGATTCTGCTCAACCTGGTGGACAATGGCGTCAAGTTCACCAGTCGTGGTGAGGTCGTGGTCCGGGTGGCGGTGGAAGAGGAACAGGATGATGCTCTGGTGCTGCGTTTCGAGGTCAGTGATACGGGCATCGGCCTTTCCCCGCGGGAGCAGCGGCGCCTTTTCGAGACTTTTTCCCAGACCACCGGTGTGCTCACCCGTCAGTATGGCGGCAGCGGGCTGGGCCTGGCCATTTCCAGGAAGCTCACGGAGATGATGGGTGGAGAGATCGGTGTCGAGAGCGAACAGGGCAAGGGCAGCACCTTCTGGTTTACCGCGCGCCTGGGCAAGGTGGACCGCCGCAGCAGTGCGGCCGTGGTGGCCTATGGGGAGTTGCAGGGAGTGCGGGCCCTGGTCGTGGACGGCAACGAGGTGCGCCGCGAGCGTCTTGCACGCCAGTTGTCCGGGGCGGGGATGGTGGTGCATGACGTCGTCGATGGTTCCCATGCCCTGGATGAGTTGTGCGCGGCCGTGGCCCGGGGGGAGCGCTATGAGCTGGTGGTGTTCAATATGACCCTGCCGGGTATGAACGGCCTGCAGCTCGCGCGGGCCATCGGCGACGACAAGCGTATCGCCGGCGTGCGCATGATCGTCATTACCAGCACCGGCTATCGGGGGGACAGCGAGGAAGTGCGGCGCTGCGGGATCAACGGCTATCTCACCACCCCTTACGACGAGGTCATGCTGCTGAACTGCGTCGCTGCCGTTCTACAGCTCGACGAAGGGGACCGGGAGACGCTCATCACGCGTCACAACCTCATGACCGCGCCGGCCTACCACAAAGGGAGCGTGCTGCTGGTGGAACCCGACCCCGAGCTGCAGAAAAAGACCGCGGTCCTGCTGGAGGACCTGGATTACAGTGTCACAGTGGCCGGGTCGGCACTGCAAGGGCAGGCTGCCCTGGAAAGGCGTGGTTACGATTATGTGCTGGTCAGCGATGCAGTCTCGGAAGCCGAGGCGGAACAGCTCGCCGGCCTGGTCCATGGCCCCCGTCTCGAGCGTCCCCATGGCCGCCAGGCCAGAATCGTGCTCGTGGCCAGGACGGCCGATGCGGCGCGGGCGGCGCGCTACCGGGAAGTGACGGGCTGTGATGATTACCTGATGAGCCCCCTGGACGAGCAGGTGCTGAGAAAGAAGCTGGCATGAAACATTCGCGGCCGGAGCGAAGGTTTTTTATTTGTGCGCCTGTTCCTGGAGAAATACCGCCTTCAACTGCTCGAGCCGTACCTGAATCTGACTCTGTATCCGGGCGTTGCGCTTGGCGTCCCCGCCCCTTTCGCCAAGCAGGCGCAGGGCGATCCTGAGCTGGTTGATCGCCGAGCCTGTCTCGCCATTGAGGAAGTAGAATTCCGCCAGGGCCTGGTGGGCGGCTATCGGGTTGCCCGCGGCGTTTTCCGCCTTGGCAAGCAGGCTGTAGAGCAGGGGCTGGGCCTTTTTGCGGTGCAGGTAGGCATTGAGCAATGTCGCGGCCTGGAGTGCGCGATCGTTGCGGATCAGGGCCCGGGCATAGAGCAGGGTCAGGGGGGCGTTGAAGGGGTTGAGGGCAAGCTGTCCGGCGTAACGTTGCAGGGCCTGTTGGGTGGCGCCGCTGGCCAGTTCCGCTTCCGCCAGCAGGATCTGGAAGGCGATTTTGTCCGGATGGCCGGCGACGAGTTCAGCGGCGATCTCGCGGGCGGCCTCGGATTGTCCGGAACGCAGCAGGGCCAGGGCATAGCCGTAGCGGTCGGCCAGCCCAGGCGCTTCCCTGGCCGCATCGAGGCGTGCCTGGAAAAGGGCAAGGCTGCGTTGGGGGTCCCTGCTTGTGAAGACGGCCAGCTTGGCCTTGATCAATTCATAGTTGAGGCTGTCGGGCGTTTCACGGGGGGGGTATTGTTCCGCCCGGTTGCGTGTGTCGGCGATACGCGAGGTGGTGACCGGGTGAGTGCGCAGGAACTCGAAGCGGGGATTCTCCGGGGTCCTGCTGGCCTGCTGCATGCGGGCGAAAAAGTCCGGCATGGCGCGGGGATCGAAGCCGGCGGCGGCGAGGATCTGCACACCGATGCGGTCGGCCTCCTTTTCATTGCTGCGCGTGAAATCGATCTGCCTCTGGATATTGCCGGCCGCGGCTGCGGCCAGCGCGGCGGTGCCCATCTGGGCGTCCTGGGAGCCCAGCACCAGGGCGGCGATGAGGGCAGCAGCCATGGGCAGGTTCATCTTTGCCGTGGCCTCAACGGCGCGGGCCAGATGGCGTTGGGTGACATGGGCGATTTCGTGGGCCACCACCGAGGCCAGCTCTGCCTCGCTCCGGGTGATGAGGAACAGGCCGCTGTGAATGCCGATGTGCCCCCCGGGGCCGGCGAAGGCGTTGATCACGGGCGAGTCGACCACGAAGAAGGTGAATTCCTGGCCGCTGAATTCGCTGTTGGCCAGCAGGCGATAGCCCAGGTTCTGGATGTAGTCTGCCACTTCGGGGTCATCCACCAAGTGCAGTGACCGGCGGACGTTGCGCATGAAGGCCTCTCCCAGGCGGCGCTCCTGTTCGGAGGAGAGATAGGCCTGGGCGGTGGCGCCGATGTCCGGCAATTTGACCGCATCGGTCTGTCCCGCTGCGGACAGGGGGGGCAATAGCGACAGGAGCAGGAATATCACGATACGCCGCGCCCCATGCGCCGGGGCCGGGATCGAGGTCGAGCGAGTGTCAGGGGGCGACAGAATGATGATCCTCCGTGTGTCAGGGCAGCATGCGTTTCCACTCGTCTGCCGGCTGCAAGATCAGGCCTGATCAGGCCATGATCAGGCTGTGATCAGGCATGGGCCCGGCGCTGCCCCGCTGTCGAGGCGGCGTCGGCCGTTTTCAGCACGGCACGCAGAAAACGACCGGTGTGGGAATGGCTGCAGGCCGCAACCGCCTCCGGCGTGCCGCAGGTGATGATGTTGCCGCCCTTGTCGCCACCTTCCGGTCCCAGGTCGATGACCCAGTCTGCGGTCTTGATGACATCCAGGTTGTGCTCGATGACGACGATGGTGTTGCCGTGATCGCGCAGGCGCTGCAGCACCTGGAGCAACTGCCTGATGTCGTGAAAATGGAGCCCCGTGGTGGGCTCGTCCAATATATACAAGGTGCGGCCGGTATCGCGTTTTGCAAGTTCACGGGACAATTTGACGCGTTGTGCCTCGCCGCCGGAGAGGGTGGTGGCATTCTGTCCCAGCTTGATGTAGGCCAGCCCCACGTCCATGAGGGTCTGCAGCTTGCGGGTGATGGCCGGGACGGCGGAGAAGAAGTCGCGGGCCTCTTCGACCGGCATTTCCAGGACCTCGTGGATGTTCTTGCCCTTGTAGGTGATTTCCAGGGTCTCCCGGTTGTAGCGCCGGCCCTTGCACACGTCGCAGGGCACGTAAATGTCCGGCAGAAAGTGCATCTCCACCTTGATGACGCCGTCTCCCTTGCAGGCCTCGCAGCGTCCGCCCTTGACATTGAAGCTGAAGCGTCCCGGGGTATAGCCGCGTACCCGGGCCTCGGGGGTGGCGGCAAACAATTCCCGGATGGGGGTGAACAGACCGGTGTAGGTGGCGGGATTGGAGCGGGGGGTGCGGCCGATGGGGCTCTGGTCGATGTTGACCACCTTGTCGAACAGCGCCATGCCTTCTACGCCGTCACACGGGGCGGGGGTTTCGCTGCTGTCGTAGAGCGCCCGCGCGGCAAAGCGGTAGAGCGTGTCATTGATGAGCGTGGACTTGCCGGAGCCGGAGACCCCCGTGACACAGGTCATGAGGCCGGCCGGAATCTCCGCCGTGACGTTTTTGAGGTTGTTGCCCCGCGCACCGACGATGCGGCATATTCGCCGGGGATCCGGCGGGGTGCGCCGGGGCGGGACCTCGATGGCGAGGGCGCCGCTCAGATAGCGGCCGGTGAGCGAGGCGGGATTGGCGGCGACTTCCGCCGGCGTGCCCTGGGCGATGATCCGCCCGCCATGGACCCCTGCGCCCGGGCCGATGTCCACCACGTGGTCGGCGTTGCGGATGGCCTCTTCGTCGTGTTCCACGACGATCACGGTATTGCCCAGGTCACGCAGATAGGTGAGCGTCTCCAGCAGGCGGGCATTGTCGCGCTGGTGCAGGCCGATGGAGGGCTCGTCCAGGATATACATCACGCCCACCAGGCCGGCGCCGATCTGGCTGGCCAGGCGGATCCGCTGGGTTTCACCGCCGGACAGGGTGTTGGCGGCGCGGTCCAGGGTCAGATAGTCAAGGCCCACGTTGACCAGGAAGGCCAGGCGTTGTTCGATTTCCTTGACGATCCTGGCAGCAATCCGGCCCCGCCTGCCGGGGAGATCGAGGTGGCGGAAGAAATCCAGGGCCTGACCCACCGGCAGGGCGGTCATTTCCGGCAGGGTTTTGTCGGCGACGTAAACATGGCGTGCCTCCCGACGCAGGCGGGTGCCCCCGCAGTCGGGGCAGGGTTTGTGGCTGAGGAACTTCGCCAGCTCCTCGCGCACGATGTTGGATTCGGTTTCCCGGTAGCGCCGTTCCATGTTGGGTATGATGCCCTCGAAGGGGTGGCGGCGGATGCGTTCTCCCCTGCCGTTGCCGCCATCGCCCTGGTAGCGGAATTCGATCACCTCTTCCCCGCTTCCGTAGAGAATGACCTGGCGGATGTCTTCGGGCAGTTCGCAGTAAGGGGTTTCCACGTCGAAGCCATAATGGGCGCCGAGCGCGGCGATGAGACGGGCGTAGTAACTGTTGCGCCGGTCCCAGCCCCGCACCGCCCCGGCGGCCAGGCTGAGCTCCGGGTGCAGTACCACCCGCTCGGGGTCGAAGAACTGGATGGCGCCGATGCCGTCGCAGGTGGGGCAGGCTCCGGCGGGATTGTTGAAGGAGAACAGGCGCGGCTCCAGTTCCGCCAGGCTGTATCCACACTGGGGACAGGCATAGCGGGCGGAAAAGAGCAGCTCTTCATCTCCCGGCTCCGCCTGGACGGCAATGCGCACCAGGCCCTCGCCGAGTTCCAGGGCGGTCTCCAGGGACTCGGCCAGGCGCTGCTGCAGGCCCGGGCGCACCTTGAGGCGGTCCACGACGACCTCGATGGTGTGTTTCTTCTGCAGGTCGAGGGCGGGGGGGCGGTCGAGATCCACCACCGTGCCGTCGATGCGGGCGCGGATGAAACCCTGGCCGCGCAGCCTGTCCAGCAATTGCAGGTGTTCCCCCTTGCGCGCGCTCACCACGGGGGCCAGCAGCAGCAGCCGGCTGCCCTCAGGCAGGCGCAGGATCTGGTCCACCATCTGGCTCACCGTCTGGGCCTCCAGGGGGGTGTCGTGTTCCGGACAACGTGGCGTGCCGGCACGGGCGAACAGCAGGCGCAGATAGTCGTAGATCTCCGTGACCGTGCCCACCGTGGAGCGGGGATTGTGGGAAATCGTCTTTTGCTCGATGGAAATGGCCGGCGACAGGCCCTCGATGTGATCCACGTCCGGCTTTTCCATGATGGAGAGGAACTGGCGGGCATAGCTGGAGAGGGACTCCACGTAGCGCCGCTGGCCTTCGGCATAGATGGTGTCGAAGGCCAGGGACGACTTGCCCGAACCGGACAGGCCGGTGATGACGATCAGTTTGTTGCGCGGGAGATCGAGGTCGATGTTCTGCAGATTGTGGGTGCGGGCACCCCGGATATGTATGAATTCCATGCGCGGTTCCTACAGCAAGGCGGTAAGCGGGGCGGTGGCGGTCCCCTTCGGTCACCGGTTCCCGATGTCGCCGGACACCCCCAGCAGGCCTTCCAGCCGCCCCCCGGACAACCCTTGGCAATGCCGGGGTTTGGCAGAGTGGCGGTTATGGTTCGCCCCGGTAACCTGCTAATATAATCCTTTTTCCCGCGGCAAAGCAAAACGAGGGCAAAGCGAGCGAGACATATGAGTGATGAGGGCATGACGCCCGCCGAACGCCGAGCGGCGTTCTCCCTGGCGGGCATTTTTTCTTTGCGCATGATGGGGCTGTTCATGATCCTCCCGGTGTTCTCCCTGTATGCGGAGACCCTGGAGGCTCAGCCCGCGCCGGTGCTCATCGGGCTGGCCATCGGCATTTACGGCCTGACCCAGGCCCTGCTGCAGATCCCCTTCGGCATGCTTTCCGACCGTATCGGGCGCAAGCCGGTCATCACGGGCGGACTGCTCCTGTTCGCGGCGGGCAGCGTGGTGGCGGCCACCGCCGATACCCTGCTGGGGGTCATCATCGGCCGTGCCCTGCAGGGCAGCGGTGCCATCGCGGCGGCGGTGATGGCGCTGACGGCGGACCTGACCCGCGAGGAACACCGGACCAAGGCCATGGCGGTCATCGGCATGAGCATCGGCCTGTCTTTTGCGCTGTCCCTGGCCCTGGGCCCCATTCTCGATGCCTGGATCAGCGTCCCCGGCATCTTCTGGTTGACGGCCGTCCTGGCGCTCATTGGTATTGCCCTGCTCCATTTCGGAGTGCCCCGGGCGGTGCCCGGCCGGCTCCATCGCGATACCGAAGCGGTGCCCGCTTTCTTCAGGGCGGTACTGAAAAATGCGGACCTGTTGCGCCTGGATCTGGGCATATTCACCCTGCACCTGATTCTGACCGCCACCTTTGTGGCCCTGCCGTTTGCCCTGCGCGACGAGGCGGGGATCGCCGCCGACAGTCATGGTTATGTGTATCTGCCGGTATTGCTGCTGGCCCTGGCCCTGATGGTGCCGCTGGTGATCGTCGCCGAGAAACGGCGGCGTCTGAAGGAGGTCTTTCTGCTCGCGGTGGCGCTGGTGGCCCTTGCCCAGCTCGGCCTGATGCTGGGGCACGGCAGTCTCGCGGCGGTCATCGTCGCCCTGCTGGCCTTTTTCATTGCTTTCAATGTCTTGGAGGCCCTGTTGCCTTCCCTGATCGCCAAGTTCGCGCCCGCCGACAAAAAGGGGACGGCCATGGGGGTCTATTCCACTTCCCAGTTTCTCGGCGCTTTCGCCGGCGGGGTGCTGGGTGGTGTACTCTATGGGCGATATGGCGTGGAAGGCGTGTTCGGTGCCTGCGCCCTGGCGGCCCTGGGATGGTGGCTGCTGGCCCGCGGCATGAGTGCGCCGCGCTACGTGAGCAGTCGCATGCTGCGGGTGGGTACCCTGGCCCCGGATCAGGCAGCCCTCCTGGAGCGGGAGCTGCAGGCCCTGGCGGGCGTGGCCGAGGCCAGCTGTGCAGGAGAGGAAGGCGTGGTGTACCTCAAGGTGGACAAGCAGCAACTGGACGAGGCGGCACTGGCCGCGGTGGTGGATGGGGCCGCCGTGCTGCGGCACCCGGAACGAGGTGGGGCGTCGGCTCTGGCCGGGAGGGTGAATGATGATTGAACATAGCGTGAGGAGAAGACGATGGCAAGAGGCGTGAACAAAGTGATCCTGATCGGCAATCTCGGCCGCGACCCCGAAGTGCGCTACATGCCCAGCGGCAATGCCGTGGCCAATGTGACGGTAGCCACCTCGGAGGTGTGGAAGGACAAGAATACCGGCGAACGCCAGGAACGTACCGAGTGGCACCAGGTGGTGTTCTACAACCGGCTGGCCGAAATTGTCGGTGAATATCTGAAAAAGGGATCCAAGGTCTATATCGAGGGGAGTCTGCGCACGCGCAAGTGGCAGGACAAGAATACCGGCATGGATCGCTATACGACGGAGATCATCGCCAGCGAGATGCAGATGCTGGACAGTCGCGGAGGGGGCGGCTTTGAGCAGCCTGCCGCGCAGGGCGGTGGCCAGGCCCCGCGGGAGAAAGAGCCGGTTGCCGCCGCCGGCAATTTCGACGACTTTGACGACGATATTCCGTTCTAGGGCGTTTTGCGGGATTTGACTGAGGGCCTTGGCCGGGTGTCAGGTGCCGTGACGGGATCTGCCATGCAGCGGGAAGAGGCCGCGCCCCGCGCATGAATCCTGCCATGAAAGCGCACCTGCGTATCGTCATGGCCCAGCTCAACTTCATGGTGGGCGATATCGCCGGCAATGCCGACCGTATCGCCGCCGCGGCGCAGCGCGCGCGGGACGAGCTGGCCGCCGATTGTATCGTCTTCCCTGAACTGGCGCTGACGGGGTATCCGCCAGAGGACCTGCTGCTGCGCCCCGCCTTTGTCGAGCAGGCCCTGGCGGCCCTGCAGGGACTGAGCCGGCGCGTGGAAGGCATCGATGTCCTGCTGGGGCTGCCGTTCAGGGAGGGCCGTGACCTCTACAATGCGGTCTGCCTGCTGCGCGGCGGCCGGGTGGCGGCCCGTTACGACAAGCACCTTCTGCCCAATTACAGCGTCTTCGATGAGAAGCGCTATTTCACTGCGGGACACCGTCCCCTGGTGGTGGAGATCAGGGGCGTACCGGTGGGCGTGACCATCTGCGAGGATGTCTGGCAGCCGGAACCGGTCGCGGCGGCCGTGGCGGCCGGTGCCCGCCTCATCGTCAACATCAATGCCTCGCCCTATCACATCGACAAGGGCCGGGAACGGGAAGAGGTCGTGGCCCGGCGGGTGCGGGAATGCGGGGTGCCCATGCTCTATATCAACCTGGTGGGGGGGCAGGATGAGCTCGTCTTCGACGGCGAGTCGTTTGCCATGGCGGCCGACGGCCGTCTCACTCACCGCGCCGCCGCGCTGACGGAGGCGCTCGTGGCCGTGGACGTCGATTACGACGCCGGGAAACGCGAAGCCGTTCTGCACTCGGGCGATGTGGTCGAGCCGGCATCGCGGGAGGCGGAGATCTACGGCGCCATCGTCCTGGGGACACGCGACTATGTCGAAAAGAACCGCTTCCCCGGCGTGGTGCTGGGACTTTCGGGTGGTATCGATTCGGCCCTGACCCTGGCCATTGCCGTGGACGCCATCGGCGCGGCGCGGGTGGAGGCCGTGATGATGCCGTCCCGTTACACTTCGGCCATGAGCCTGGAGGATGCCGCATCCGAGTGCGCGGCGCTGGGTGTTGCGCATCACGTCATTGGCATCGAGCCGCCGTTCCAGGCCTTTCTCGATACCCTCGCGGCTGAATTTGCCGGTGCGCCCTTCGACACCACCGAGGAAAACATTCAGGCGCGCTGCCGGGGCATCGTGCTCATGGCCATTTCCAACAAGCAGCGCAAGATGGTGCTGACCACGGGCAACAAGAGCGAGCTTGCGGTGGGTTATGCCACCCTCTATGGCGACATGGCGGGTGGTTTCGCCCCCATCAAGGACGTGCCCAAGACCCTGGTGTACCGCCTGGCGCGCTACCGCAACAGCCTGCGGCCGGTGATTCCGGAGCGGGTGCTGCAGCGCCCGCCTTCCGCTGAACTGGCGCCGGACCAGAAGGACGAGGACACTCTGCCGCCCTACGAGGTGCTCGACCCCGTTCTGGAACTCTATATCGAACAGGACCGCAGCCCCGCCGAGATCGTCGCCGCCGGTTTCGACCGGGAGACGGTGCAGCGGGTGGTCACCATGGTCAACCGCAACGAATACAAGCGGCGCCAGGCGCCGCCCGGCGTGCGCATCACCCGCCGGGCCTTCGGCCGGGACCGGCGCTATCCTATTACGTCCGGATTTCGTGAGACAGTGTGAGGAGACAGTTGCAATGAAAAAAGTCGAAGCAGTCATCAAGCCCTTCAAGCTGGACGATGTGCGCGAGGCCCTGTCGGAGATCGGCATCACCGGGATGACGGTGGTGGAGGTCAAGGGTTTCGGCCGCCAGAAGGGGCATACGGAACTGTACCGCGGCGCGGAGTATGTGGTGGATTTTCTGCCCAAGGTGAAGATCGAGGTGGTCATCGCCGAGGACCAGCTCGATGCCTGCGTCGATGCCATCACGGGCGCCGCGCGCACGGGCAAGATCGGCGACGGCAAGATCTTCGTCAGCGACGTGCAGCGGGTGGTGCGCATCCGTACCGGGGAGGAGGACCGCGACGCCTTGTAGTCGGGTCAGTCTTTTCCTTTCCGTGCGAGACGTCCCGGGTAATTCAGTTCCAGCACGCGGCGCGTCTCGGCCGCCAGTTGCGCCAGGCCCAGCGCGTCATAGGCCTCGCTCATGAGCGCCAGCGCCTCGGGCACGGCGGGTGTCTGGTAATAGGTCTCGAGCACCGTGCGACCGCGGTTCAGTGCCGCCACGTAGGCCCCGCGCCGCATGTAGAAGCGGGCGACATGCAGTTCGTGGCGTGCCAGGAAATTGCGCAGATAGAGCATGCGTGCCCGGGCATCCGCCGCATAGGGGCTGTCGGGAAAGCGGGTTACCAGTTCCGCGAAATAGCGAAAAGCCTCCCGCGCCGGGCGCGGGTCCCGTTTTGCCGGGTCTTCCTTGAGAAGGCGGTCGAAGAAGTCTCCGCCGACCGCGAAGTTCGCCAGTCCGCGGAGATAATAAGCGTAGTCCACATGAGGATGGCGGGGATAGGTCTTGATGAAACGGTCGGCCGCCGCCACCGCCGAGGCCGGATTGTCGGACTTGTAATAGGCGTAGGCCATGTCCAGTTGCGCCTGCTGTGCGTATTCCCCGAAGGGATAGCGGGTTTCCAGCTGCTCGAATTTTTCTATGGCGATCTCATAGTATCCCTCGTCCAGCGCCTTGCGGCCCTCCGCGTAGAGGCGGGCGGCGCTGCTCAGTTCGCCCAGTGCCTTGTCTTGCGTTGCACAACCACCACCCAGCGCCAGTAGTATCGCAATAAAAAGGGATAAATGCAGCGGTCCTGCGCGCATGTCATATCGAGGCCGGGATGTCTGGCTTTTTCTCCTCATGGCGTGGTGGTCGTCTCGAGCCGGGCCTGGAGGACACCCACGCGGCGCGGCCAGGGCTTCAGCTTGCGGACGGCCGGGGGCAGGGCGGCCGCTGCCTTGACCGCCGCGCGTCGGTCGGGATAGAGACCGTAGAGCAGGGTGTACCAGGGGCGGTCATTGCGCCGTTCGGTAAGATAGGCGGCCTGTGCCTGCAGCTTGTGACGGGAGACGAAGGCCAGCAGTGCGTCACGGTTGGCGGTGGCCAGCAATTGCAGGGTAAAGAGGTGAGGCGGCTGACGTGACAGCCATGCCGCGCCGCGCCGGCCGAAGTCTTCGGCCGCCGCCAGCGCATCGCTTCTGGGGGAGGCCGATGCAGTCTGGCTTTCCTCGCCGGCAGGGGTGTCGTCGGCATTGCCTGCCGCCTGCATGGCCGGATCTTGTGCTGCGTCCGTTGAAGATGCCGCTGTTTTCGGGGGGGCGCCTGTTTCGCCGGCAGGCGTAATGAGCCGGGCTTTCATCCGGGGTTCCTGTTCCAGCGCACGACCGGCCATCCCGAGAAGGGCCTCGGCCTCCCGGCTGTGACCCGACTGGGGGTATTTTTCCGTTACCGCCCGGGCATGAAGCGCTGCCGTGGCATATTCGCCCCGGGCCAGGGCACGCTTTGCCTGGTGAATCTCGAGGCGGGCCAGGGCATCCTGCAGATGGGCAAGGCGTGTCCGGGCATCCTCGCCGTATTTGCTGGTGGGAAAACGCTCGATGAGCACGTCGAAGTACTGCACCGCGAGCTGGATCAAGGGTGGCGTGGCGGGCGTTTCGCCTTCGGCCTGCTGGTTCAGGAAGGCAATGCTCTGTTCGTAGGCGGCCAGCCCCCGGAGGTAATAGAGATAATCCACGCTGGGATGGCGGGGATAGTCGCGGATGAAGCGCTCCGCCGCTGCCATCGCCGACAGGGTGTCACCGGATTTGTAATAGCTGTAGGCCAGTTCCATGCGCGCCTGGGGGATGAGCGCATGGCCGGGGTGGAGGATTTCCAGGCGCCGGAACAGGTCGATGGCCCGGTCATAGTCCTGGGCCAGCAAGGCCGTTCTGCCGGATTCGTAAAGCGTGCGGGCAGGGTCCTCGTCGCCGGCGGAACCGGCGCGCTTCGATGGCAGGGCGCAGCCCGACAGCAAGCCCATGACCAGCGCCCACAGCAGGAATGTTAATATGAGCCTGTTGTTTGAAGGAGTCATCGTTACCCGGGACCGCGCGGGCAGGTCTTGCGCATTCCGCCATTATGAACAGATTCGCCAGCAAAGACAAAACGGTTCCATGAACGACCCAGGAAATGATTCCCTCCATGATGCCCCGGGCGGTTCTGGCGGGGGAGGCAGGCACGGTACGGGGCCGTCGTCACGGGTGCTGCATCTGCAGGGGGTCTTTCCCCGGGACTGGGCGGGGGAGCGGGTGGACAAGGCCCTGGCACGGCTTTTTCCCCAGTATTCCCGGGCAGCCTTTCAAGGCTGGATCCGGAGCGGGCAAGTGCGGGTGGAGGGCATCGTGCCACGTCGCCGGGACAAGGTGCGCGGCGGCGAAGCGGTGGAAGTACGGGCGGCGTTGGCGGTCGAGACGCCTTGGCGGGCCCAGGATCTTCCCCTGGAGATCGTGTATGAGGATGAAAGCGTGCTGGTGGTCAACAAGCCGCCGGGCGTGGTGGTGCATCCCGGTGCCGGCAATCGCGAGGGGACCCTGCTCAATGCCTTGCTGCATCACGATCCGGGCCTGGCGGCACTTCCCCGGGCCGGTATCGTCCATCGCCTCGACAAGGATACCAGCGGCCTGCTGGTTGTGGCCCGCAGCCTGGCTGCATGCCACCGCCTGGCGGCGCAGATCCGCCGGCGGTGTTTTCAGCGAGAGTATCTTGCCGTGGTCTGTGGGGTGATGACGGGTGGCGGCACCGTCGAGGCGCCCATCGGCAGGCACCCCGTCCAGCGCACGCGCATGGCAGTGCGGGAAGGAGGCCGGGCTGCGGTGAGTCATTACCGTGTCCTGGAGCGTTTCCGCGCCCATACCCTGATTCGTGTCACGCTGGAGACCGGTCGCACGCACCAGATCCGGGTCCACATGGCCCACCTGCGCCATCCCCTCGTGGGCGATCCGGTCTATGGCGGGCGCCTGCGCCTGCCGCCCGCCTGTGCGCCGGCGCTGGCCACGGCCTTGCGCGCCTTCCGGCGCCAGGCGCTCCACGCCGCCCGCCTGTGCATCGCCCATCCGGACAGCGGGGAGGCCCTGTGCTGGGAGGTGACGCCGCCTTCCGAGATGGCAGACTTGCTGGCCGCCTTGCGGGATGACCTGACAGTACACGCGAAAGAGGCGTCACGTTGAAAGAAGGTCTGGAGCATACGGGATTGCTGGAATGGCTGGTGCCCGCATGGGACGCGCCATCCGGCGTGCGGGCCCTGACCACCTGTCGCCAGGGAGGGGTGAGCCGCCCTCCCTACGACAGTCTCAATCTCGCCGCCCACGTGGGTGATGCGCCGCCGGCGGTGGCGGAGAACCGCGCCCGCCTGGTGCGCGAAGCAGGCCTGCCCGCGCAGCCCCGCTGGTTGCGGCAGGTCCACGGGGCAGTGGTGGTGGAGGCATCCCGTGCAGAAAATGCCCAGGCCGACGGTCTCTTTACCTGTGACGAGAACGTGGTGTGTGCCGTGCTGACCGCGGACTGCCTGCCACTGTTGCTCTGTACGCGTGACGGCCGGGGGGTTGCCGCCCTGCATTGTGGCTGGCGGGGACTTGCGACCGGCATTGTCGAGGCCGGTGTGGCAGCCCTGGCGGCGGCCGGCGGGGGCGCCTTGCTGGCCTGGCTGGGACCGGCTATCGGCCCACAGGCCTTTGTCGTGGGAGACGAGGTGCGCGCGTCGTTTCTCGCCCGGGACGGGGGCTGCGCCGGGGCCTTCCGGCCGGCGGCAGGGGGGCGCTGGCATGCCGACCTCTATGCCCTGGCGCGGCGGCGCCTGGCAGCCTGCGGTGTGACCTCGGTCAGCGGTGGTGGCTGGTGTACCTGGCGGGCGCGCGAGCATTTTTTTTCCCATCGCCGCGATGGCGTGACCGGTCGGATGGCCACCCTCATCTGGAAAGAGGCGCATGCGCCGTAATCATGTACAATTGCCCCCTTCCGGGAGACCCTGGTCAGAACGTGCTTGATGGGATGATGAAAACCAATGCAATGACAATCCTGGTGGGCAGCCTGCTGTTGCTGCTGGCGGCCTGCGGTCGTTCGCCCCTGGTGGACGCCCTGGACGAAGGCGACGTGAACAGGGCGCTGGCGCTCATCGAGCAGGGCGCCGATGTCAATGCCCGTAACCCGGCCGACGATCCGGTACTGGCCGTGGCCATTCGCAAGGGGTATCTGGACGTGGCCCGCAGCCTCCTGCACAAGCAGGCCGATGTCAATGCCAAGGGGGACCTGGGCGTGACACCGCTGATGCTGGCCATCTCCGGCGGGTACAAGGACCTGGCGCGGGAGTTACTGGACCGTGGCGCCAAGGTCAACGACATCGACCGCATGGGCAACACCGCCTTGCTCATCATGCCCATGCAGGACGATCCTGAAATGATCGAAATGCTCCTGGAACGGGGTGCCGAGGTGGACAGGCAGAACAAGAACGGCCTCACCCCCCTCATGGTGGCTGCCTTTCTCGGACATCGCGATATCGTCCGGCTGCTGCTGGACAAGGGCGCCGATGTGAACCACCAGGCCCGTGACGGGCATACCGCCCTCATGCGGGCGGCGCGCCAGGGGCACCTGGAGATGGTTGAGCTGCTGCTGGAAAACGGGGCCGATGTCAATGCCCGCAACAAGGACGGCGAGACCGCCATGACCTGGGCCCGCAAGAACGAGCATGAAGAGGTGATGGCGGTTCTGCAGCAGGCCATCGATGCGTCCCGGTGAGCCGCTGATCCAGTGAGCCTGCTCGCCTGGATCGTTCTGTTCTGCCTGCTGGGTGGCGTGCTCAGTGTCCTGGCTGCTGCCACCTTTCTTGCGCTGCCGGCCGCGTGGCGGGAGCGCCTCCTGCCCCATTTCATCAGCTTCGCCATCGGCGCCCTGCTGGGAGCGGCGTTTCTCGGCCTGCTGCCCCATGCGGTGATGGCTCCGGCGGCACCCGGGGTACATGATCTCATGCTGGCGGTGCTGCTGGGTGTGCTGGGGTTTTTCATCCTGGAAAAGACCGTGCTCTGGCGTCATTGCCATGCCCGTGACTGTGAGGCGCATGCGCCGGGCGGGACCCCGGCCGGCAGCAGTGGAGGCGAGGCGGCGGGTACCCTGATCCTCGTGGGGGATGCCCTGCACAATTTCGTGGATGGTGTCCTCATTGCCGCCGCCTTCCTCACCGACATCCACCTGGGGATCGTCACTGCGCTGGCCGTGGCGGCCCATGAGATTCCCCAGGAAGTGGGGGATTTCGCCGTCCTGTTGCACAGCGGTTTCAGTCGCGCCCGTGCCCTGGCCTACAATCTCGTTTCCAGCCTGACCACCCTCGTCGGTGGCGTGCTGGCCTATTACAGCCTCGCGCAGACCCGCCAGGTCCTGCCCTATGTCCTGGCGGTGGCCGCGGCGAGCTTCATTTATATCGCCGTGGCCGACCTGATTCCCGGCCTGCACCGCCGTCCGGAGCCGTCCGCCACGCTGCGCCAGCTCGCCCTCATTGCGGCCGGCGTGATCGTGATATACATTGCCCATTCGACCTTGCATTGAAGCCCGGGGGGGCGGCGGGAGGCCGCATCCAGAGGGTCATGAGGCGCCGTCCCCGGTACGGAAGAAGGGGAGTGAAGACCAGGGGCGTTTGAGGCCCTCTAGGAGTCTGTCGGATTTAGGCGATCGTAGCGAGCATGGTGGGAGAGCAAGAACGAATCTTCACGATTTCGAGGCGCATAGTGGGGCTACGCAACGAGAAAACGGGGAGATTCGGGCCGCTCTCCCATCCGCGCAGTAGATCAGCCCTAAGTCCGACAGACTCCTAGACACCCGGCAGATACCCGTCATTGCAATTTCATCCATAGGGTGCATCGACCATGACAAAACAAGGCACGCCGTCCTGGTACATGCTCGCCGTGGTGGGCAGGGATCGCCCGGGCATCGAGGCCCGTGTCGCGCAGCATGAAATCGATCATCTCGACGGACTGCTGTTTCTCGACCGGCTTGTGAGCCGGCGCAGCGACCTGTTCCGGCGCAAATTGGCCTGACAAGTAAAGGGGGCTGTTCATGTTCAGTGGTTATGGAATCATCATCGGGCTTTTTATCCTCGCCGGCCTGGCCACTGCCATCTGGGGCGGCCTGTTGCTTGCCCGCTCTCGCCGGACCCTGTCCTGGCCTGCAGTCAAGGGCTGTATCGAGGTGGCCGAACCCAGCTCACCGGAAAACGATCTGCTGCCCTTGATCGAATACAGCTACACGGTCGAAGGCAGGACCTTCCGGGGGCGCCTGCGCTTTCCCGCGGGCACCCAGCCCCAGGGGCCTGAATTCGCTGCCAGCTTCGTGCGGAAATATCCGGCCGGCAGCGAGGTGGCGGTCTATTACGATCCGGAGGATCCGCGCCGGTCGGTATTGGAACGCGGCAATCAGGGCGGGGACTGGCTGGTGCTGGCCCTGGGGTTGGGCGCCGTGGTGCTGGGCGTGATCATGCTGGTGCTTTGAAACAGTAACAAAGGGGGGCTGGCCCGGGCGGCCTCATCAGGTAAGAAAATTCTTATTGGTACCGATTGCACCGTTGCTGCATTCAACACATGTTCTGCGGCTGTGTTTTATCAGACATCATCAGGTTTGTATGAAGGTGGTAATTGAGTAGAATAATCGGGTAATGTATCGACAAGGTTGGGTCGGCGCGGATGCAGCACTTTCCGGCCGGAAATCGGCATGAGGTTTGTGACACTAGCTTGCGAGGAGGCCTGCCATGAGAAGAACAGCCACTGCCTGTTTTGTCCTTTTGTTCAGTCTCGTCTCTTTCAGCGTGCTTGCCGGGGAAGGCCCGCTGAAACTTCCGGAAGGAGCCAATCCGTCAGCGGTAATGCACAACGATGAGGGCATTGCTGCCTGGAACAAGGGGGATTACCGCTCCGCACTCATGCATTTCAGCGAGGCTTCCAGGATCGAGCCCTCGGGAGAGACCCATTTCAATGAAGCCATTGCCCTTGACAAGCTGGGGCGTCATGGGGAAGCGGCCATGCATTTCAAGGCGGCCAAGAAACATGCCAATGGCAACCCCAAGATTCTGAAGTCCCGTATTCTCAACGCCCATTTGTGACGGTTTGATTCTGCCGTAATTTTTTTCATGGGACGGGGGTTGGGCCGAAGAGGGTCGGGGTAGGCGGGCCGCATTGATACCAGGAAGCAGCTTCGTCCTGAACGGGCTGTTGAGAGAGCCTCCGGCAGGTACGGAGCAAGGTGGGAGCGGGAAAAAGCGCTGCAAACAGGGTGAATGCGCTTCTGGACCGGTGCTTCATCCCGCCGCGCGTCGTCCGAGTCTTCTCGGCAGCCTGTTGAAATCAAGAAAAAACAAAAGGGGGGAGTCTCATGGCGCTGGAAATAATGCATGATGAAAGAGTGCGCAGCGTGGAGTGGCGGGATCTCTGCGATCTGTCCCGCTGGGAAGTGATCCATGAACTTTTCATTTCCGCACCGTGGCTGGTGCTGTCACTGGTTCTAGCCCATTACGAACTCTGGTTCTTCGCACTGGGGGCTTCATTCATGTTTTTTCTTTGTGGCCTGAGACAGGTTCACAACGCCTATCACTATGCCATCGGCATCAGCAGGCAGGGTCACGAATATTTCATGTTCCTGTTCAGTATCATCATGCTGGGTTCCATGCATGCGGTGCAGTTCAATCACCTGCGCCATCACCGCTATTGCATGAATGAGGAGGATGTGGAGGCGCGCAGCGCGCGCATGAAATGGTGGCAGGCCATTCTCTTCGGGCCCAAGTTTCCCATCCTGTTGCATGCAACGGCCTTGAGGCTGGGCAGCCAGAGACTGCGCCGCTGGATCATCGCCGAGCTTGCGGCCAACGTGATCTGGATTGCCCTGGTGTTGTTTGTCTGGGATATTGCCTTCCTTCAGTATCATGTCATCGTGATGCTGATCGCCAATTGCCTGACGGCCTTTTTCGCCGTGTGGACCGTCCATTACCATTGTGATCGCAGCCACTTCATTGCACGCACCATCCGGGGGCGGCTCAAGTCGCTGCTCACCTACAACATGTTTTATCATGTGGAGCACCATCTCTTTCCCAAGGTGCCTACATGCCGTCTGCCCACGCTCGCCATGCGACTGGACGAGGCAGCCCCCGAGCTGCAGAAGATGCGGGTGTTTTGAGCCGCCCGCAGGGCGCCGCTTTCCTGGGCGCGGCGGTAATTCTCGCAGGCCTGGGCCTGTGGTTGGATGCGCGGCCTGTCCTGGAGCAGGCCGCGCTCTTTGCAGCCTTTCAATTCGCTTCCCTGTCGGGTGTCGGCCTGGCGGTCCTGTTCCTGTGGCGACGTGTCGACCGGCCCGGCCTGCGCTTGCTGCTCATCCTGGGCGCAGCCGTGGTGTGGCGCGTGGCTTACTTTCCCGTCATGGTGTTTGCAGGCTGGGTGGCCACGCTGGGTGAGTGGCTGCTGCTTGCCGTGGGCCTGCCCGCCGTTATCTATCCCACTTTCCTGCTGGCCATGGCGGCCATGCACTGGGCGGCCGTGTTTGCCGGGGGCATAATGGTGCTGCAGCGCAAGTTGTGGTGGGCGCCCGGGCTGGTGACTGCTTTCGTCATCGCCGTGATGGTGTCCGTGACCGGAGAAGAAGACCTGGCGCTCCTGCCCGATCGGAGTCTTGATATTGAACAGCCCGTGCCGGTTGTTCCGCTCCCCCAGGGCAACCCCTATTTCGTGGCGCTGGAACGACCTGATTACAATTGGCCCGAGCGGGTGCTGGTCTTTGCCTCGGGTGCCATGTACGACCTCATCCCCTCCTCTCCATGGGCCATGGCTGTCAAGGCCGTGCTGGAGCAGGCCTTTCGCGAACAGCCCAGGGCATCCAGCGCCGAGCGGGTAAGAGAACACTACCTTGCCTTCCGGGCCGCGCAGCCGTTGCTCGCCGGGGAACGGTGATGTCCGCTTGCGGCGGCCGGGTCCTGGTCCTGGGAGGAAGCGGTCTCATCGGCCGGTTCATCGTGGATTTTTTGCGCGAGGCTGGGGGTGTCGAGGTCCTTGCGGCTTCGCGCCGCCCGCCCGGTGATCTCGGTCTGCCCTGGCGCCGCCTGGACCTGGCCGATCCTGCTTCTTATGCCGCCGCCCTGGAAGGGATCGACATTCTCGTGCATGCGGCAGGCCCCTTCCATCACGATCCGGCATCCCTGGTCAGGACCTGCATGGCGGCCGGCATCCATTATGTGGACATCGCCGATGATGCCGCCTTTCTCGCCCGCGTGAGTGCCGCCTGCCGGCAGCAGGCGGAGACCGGGGCGGCCGTGGTGCCGGGATGTTCCACCGTACCGGGCCTGGTAAGGCTGCTGGCCGGATCTCTTGCGGACCCGGGCCGCAGCGCGGACATCGCGGTCTATCTCAACATGGGTTCACGCAACCCTGTCAGTGCCGGGTTGCTGGCGAGCCTGCTGCAGCCCCTGGGACGGCCAGTGAGCGGCAGCGGGCAACGCTGTTTTCGTCGCCTGGTGGCATACCCTCATGACGACGGCCTCACGCGGCATTATGGCCTTTACCCCTTCCCGCTCCCCCAGGGCGTCACCCTGGGGGAGCGGCGTCTGCCCGTGTATTTCTTCGTCGGCTTCGACCGCCTCTATCTCAACAGGCTGCTTCAGGGCGCAAGCCATGTCCTGCCCCGGTTGCCTGCGGGGATGCCGTCCAGGCTGGCCCGCCGGGTCCTGCCGTTGGCGCGTCTTTGCCGCCGCTTCGGTGGCCGCGAGGGGCATCTGCTCGTCGCGGCCCGGGACGGGCGTGGCGGGGTCCTTGCGACAGTCGAAGTGATTGCCCAGCGCGAAGGTCTCAGGCTGACCGCAGCACCCGCGGTGTGGGCAGTCATGCGCCTGCTGGAAGGCGCGGCGGCAAGAGGGGGGCTGCTGACGCTGGATGAACTCATGGACGCAAACGCGGCCAGGGTCTGGATGGAACGTCACGGTTACGAAGTGCGGGCACATGGCGAGGCAAGGGCGTAAGCGGGGTGGGTGAAAGGACCTGCGCCGGTGTTGCCCGGAATCCAGAATGAATAATCCAGAATGCATCCAGAATCGAAAGACATTCATCTCTCCAGGGAGAAGAGGATGTCTCCGCCCACCGCCTCGCTGCTGCTCTGGGCTTCGATGGCGATGCGTTCGCTGAGCTGGTAGCGCACCAGGAAAGTGTTGATCTGTTCCACCATTCCCCAGCCATAGCCGACGTAGAGACGGGGGGAGAGATAGGTGCCCAGCTTGAGCTGGATTTCGCCGCTGTCCCGATCCGATTCCACGGTCACTTCTTCCAGGCCCAGGCGCTCTCCCAGGCGCTTGCCCAGCAGGGAGGCACCCCCGATGCCCAGGGCCGCAGCGGCGGCCGAGATCCGTTCCTCGTCGCTGCGGTCGTCCTGCTGGGGCGGGCGGCCCAGCAGCAGGTAGGCGAGGGCGTCGGTCTCGCTCATGGGTGGGTCGGAGAAGATCCTGAGCAGGGGCTGGAGGGCATCGCCGGTGATGTGCAGGCCGGCGGTGACATCCTCGATCTTGCGCACGGCGCGTATGTCGAGGCCGGGATTGTCTATGGGGCCGCCGACGAAGATGAGGCGCCCGCGCTGGATGCGCAGGTCCTGTCCGTAGGCCTTGTATCGGCCTTCCACTACGCGCAGCTCCCCCGTCGCCGTGACGAGTTCACCGGGACGGTCGGTGATGGTCAGGGCGCCCGCCAGGCGGGCCTCAAGGCCGAAGCCGTCGAATTTGACCGCCTCGCCCAGTTCCAGGCGCACTGTGCTGGTGAGCCGGAAAGGCAGGGCGGGTTTGGCCGTGCCTTCGTCGATGACGATGACATCGGGCGAGGGCCGGGGTGTGCTGGCGGCAAGGCGGCGGGGGCGCAGTTTTGCTTCCGGGATGCGCAGGGTGCCCGAGAGAGAACCGGTCGCGGGATCCAGCGCCAGGCGCAATGCCGGGGAGAGCAGGACGCGGTATTCGCGGGTATCCGCCGCAAGGAAACGTTCTCCCTGTACGTCCAGTGTCAGCTGCCAGGGTCTTTCCCTGGCAGGCTGGAAACGACCGGAGACCGTGACACGCCCCGGGCCGGAGCGGGCCCGGCCCTCGAAGAGGAGGGCGCCGGCGTGACTGCGAGCCTCGATACGGATGTCTCGGGGGGCGATGGCCAGTGTCGGCAGCTGGAACCGGCCCTCCTCGAGCAAGAGCTGCAGATCGATTTCCGGCGCTGCCAGCGTGCCGCCGGCCCTGAGGCGCGCACGCAGCGTGCCTCCGACCTCTTCCACCGCCGGCACGACGAGGGCGATGGGACGCAGTTCCCGGAGCGTGAGCGCGAGGTTGCCGGCCACCTTGTCATCTCCTGCTCCGAGCGCGGGCACGGGCAGGCTGAGATCACCCGCGAGCCTGCCCTGGGTGCCCAGGTCCGCATCCGCTTGCAGGGAGAGACGCCCCTGCAGCAGGCGGCCCGTGAGCTGCAGGTTGCGATATGCCAGGGGGATGCGTTCGTCCCGGCCCGTTCTGCCTGTTTCAAAAACAAGGCGTCCGCCGGGGCTGCGCAGTGTCAAACGGCCATGCACTGCTTGCCGCTCATCGCCCTGCAGTGCGGCATCGAGGGAGACGTCGCCCGAGAGGGCAAGCGCCGGCGGCAGCCAGGGCTGCACCAGCGTCAGGGGCAGTCCTTCCCCTGCCAGTGCGGCATGCCAGCCCCTCATGCGCTGCCAGGCGCCTTCCAGGCACAGGCGCCGCGGTGCCGCGGACAGACACCACCGCGGCAGGGCCGCCGCACTGGCAGAAAGGGTGATTTCCTCCTCCAGCCTGCCTTCCCAGATGCTGCCGTCGAACAGGCCGAGGCGCAGGCGGGGCAGGCGGCCGCGCCATACTTGGTCCTCCCAGCTTCCGCGTGCCTGGGCAAGCAGCTGATAACTGCTGCCATCCAGCCACAGGTTTACCTCGTGCCGGGTGCTCTGACCGGCGCCCTGGATCGAAACCTGAGCCAGTGTCTGAGTGCCGATATGCAGGTCCAGGGCATTGACCGTCAAACGGGCAGGGCGTTCCTCGCCCGGATGCCACTGGACGCGGGTCGAAAGCTGTCCAATGCGATGCTGCCGGTAGCGCAGGCCCCTGCCCCGGGCGTCCAGATCCACCAGCGGGTCGGTACGGGGACCGCTCAGGCTGCCCCGGGCCAGCAGGGTGCCTGCCGCATGGGGCAGCAGGGCGTCGAGACGGGGGAGATCCAGGTACCAGCCCAGGGCCCAGCGCCGGCCCACCTCGCCGGAGAGGGCGAGGCGGGCGCGACCAGCCCCGAGGACGAGGGGCCGGAGCCGCAGCGTATCATCGGCCAGTTCCAGGCGTCCCGACCCCGTGAGCGCCTGGCCGCGCAGCTCGCCGCCGAGATGCCGCAGAACGAGGGTGGCGGTGAAGCCTGCCCTGTCCTCTCCCTGGGGCAGGCCCCGCCCCTTGCCTGCAAGGGAAAAATCCACCCGGCCCGGCCAGTCCGGCCACCGGCGGGCGGGATTCAGTCCCTTGCCTTTCGCCTGGAATCGCCACTGCATTCCGGCGGGAGTGGCCGGATCACCCTCCAGGATACCCTGTGCCTGCAGTTGCCCGTCGAGGAGCCGTGCCTGCAGGCGCTCTATCTGCCAGGCCTGCTTCTTCCCCCGCAGGCGCAGAACCAGGCGTTGAATGGCGAGCTGGGGCGAGTCCAGGTCGGCATCGAGATGAAGCCCATAGTCCTCGGGCGTGCCCTGCAATCGGAAATCACCGGCACGGGATTGCAGGACGGGCGTGCCGGACAAGGGCCAGCGCAGTGCGCGCCAGTGCCCCCGCAGATCGATGCGGGGCGGCGCATCGCCATAGTCCAGGCGGCCCGCGGACGAGAACAGGGTGTCGCCACCGGGCAGCGAGAGCGCCAGTGACCCGATCTTGAGCCGCCCCGGTTCATGGCCGGCCCGCAGACGGCCTGCCAGGGGGATGCCGCGCCAGGTGGCCTGCAACGCTGCATCCACGGTGAAGCGCGCCAGTCCACCCCCGCCTTCGATCTGCCCGCGCAGCTGCAGCGCTTTCTCCTTTGTCGCTTCCCATTGCGGTTGCAGGGTGGCGGGATCGAGATCTTCCACGATGAGACGGGCCTGCCAGCGCAGCGTGCCCAGGGGGTTTTCGATGGTGGCCTCGAGACGGCTGTTGAAGGGGCTTGTCAGCGTCTGGCGCACGGCCAGGCTGTCGAGGTCGCCGGTCGCGGCCAGTGCTCCTTCGAATGGGGCCAGCCCGGGTGGCGTGGCCGAGAAGCGCAGTGTGAGATCGAGGGGATAGGCCCCGGCAGTGGCGAGATTTCCATGGCCTTGCATCTTGAGGCGGGGCATCTCGGCGTGAAAGGCTTGCAGGCGCAGCCGACCTTCGCGGAAGCCGGCGCTGAGACTGAGGCGCTGGATGAGGAGCGGGCCCGCATCGCGGGTGATGCGCAGATCTTCCAGGCTCAGCTCGCCGAGATGCACGGCAAGGGGCAGTTTCAGCTCGGGGCGGGGTGGGGAGGTGGTGGGTTTTGCGGCAGAAGGTTTCGCGCGTGGTGCCAGTTGCAACCCGGCACCATGGCCTGCCAGGCGGGAGACATACAGCTCGCCGCGCAGCAGGCGCAGGGGCCGCCAGTCCAGTTCCAGGCGCTCGATGGCGAGTACCATGGACTCGTCTTCGTAGCGCAGTGCGGCGAGTGCGAGGGGGCCGGCGAGACGGCCGGTCACACCCTGGTAGGAGAGATGGCCCGGCAGGAACCGGGTTGCGCTCGAAAGGAGCCACTGCAGCGCAGTGGTGCTGTAGAACAGCCACGAGACGAGCAACGCTGGCAGGGCGAGCGCCATGAAAACGAGCGATATGAGGCGGATGCGCGGATTCATGTGCCGGTCACGGTTCAGGGGTCACAATTCAGGTCCGAAGACGAGATGCAGGCGGAAATCCCTGCCAGGGCGGCTGACGGCCTCGGCCAGGTCGATGCGCAGGGGTCCCAGGGGTGAGAGCCAGCGGATGCCGAAGCCGGCCCCCTGTTCTATCTCGGGTGCGGACCAGTCGTCGAAGGCATTGCCGAAATCCCAGAAGATCGCGGCACTCCATTTCTCCCGGAAGCGATGATCCAGTTCGATGCTGCCCACCAGCTCGTGGCGTCCGCCGATGCGCTCGCCTTTCTCGTTGCGGGGACTCAGGGACTCGTAGGCATAGCCGCGCACGCTGTTGTCGCCACCGGTGAAATAGCGCAACGAGGGTGGCAGCCTGTCGAAGCGGTCGATGAAAGTCGTGGCCACTTCACCGCGCAGGAGGATGCGGCTGCGTTGCAGGCCGGCGGGCAGGATGAACTTGACGCCGAGGCGGGGCTGGAGCAGGGAGGTATCCGAGAACAGTTTTTCATGGGCGGCCTGCAGGTCCATGCTGAGCCGCCCGCCGCGGCGGATGCGGAAGCGGTCCTGGTCACCCCGGATCCATGCCAGGTGGAATCCCGGGAGCAGGAGCTTCGAATCGCCGCGCCGGGAGCCCACCAGAAAGGAATCACGACGGTAGCGCAGGCGCAGGGTTTCCATCCAGTGGCGGCCTCTTCCGACGCTGCGGCTGACTGTGAGGATATAACTGTTCTCCTCGCGATCGGCATCGGGGTGGTCATTGACAAAAGAGGCAGACAGCTCCCATTTGTCGCGCCGGGGATTGCGGAAGGGGATGAGATAGCTGGCGGTGAAGTTCTCTTCGAGCTGGGAGAAACGCAGGGTGGTGCGCAGGCGATGGCCGCGGCGGTTGATGCGGCGATTGGTGTACCCGAGGCTGCCGCGCAGGCCGGTGTCGGTGCCATAACCCAGGCCGGCGCTGTAGCGGTGGCGCTTGCGCGGCGCCAGATCAACCACCACCGGCACCCGGCGTCCCGCGACGTCTTCGAGCTGGGGGGTGATCTCTACGCGGGAAAAATAATCGGTGCCGAACAGGGCGTTCTGCAGCTCCAGGAGGCGCCTGGCAGAATAGGGTTCCCCTTCGCGAATGTCCGAGTAGCGGGCCAGCAGTGCCGGGTCCAGCACGGAATCCGTGAAAATGATCGGGCCGAACTGGTAGCGTATGCCTGTGGCCAGCACCAGCTTGATATCGGCAGCGCCCTCTTCGGGGTAGACCCGGGCCTCGTGGATGGCATAGCGGGCGTTGATATAGCCCAGCGACAGGGCCTGCTGCAGGAGCCTGCGTTTGGCTGCCTCGTAACGTGCGTGCTCGAAAACCTCCCCTTCCTTGAGCGGGAAACGGCGCCGGGCCTTCTGCAGGAGACGGTCCGCGGCGCCTTCCCCCACCATGTCCAGGTTCAGTTTGCGGATGCGGACGGGATCACCGGTCTGGATCACATAGGTCGCGCGCCAGTCCTTCCTGTCGTCCTGCGGCGACTGGACCAGGCTGGCTTCGATGCGAGGCCGGTAATAGCCGAAGGGCTGCAGGGCGCGGCGGATTTCTTCTGGTGCCCTGGCATGGAGGGCTTGCAGGCGTGCAGGGCTGAGACGTCGATTGTCCTGTTCCGCCGCGATACCGATGCTGGCAAGCACGGCCTCGGACAGGGCCTTGTCCAGGCCCTCGATGATCACCTCGCCGCCCTGGCCGGGAGTGGGAAGGAGCAGGCACCAGGCCAGCAGCAGGGTTGCCCATCCCCATGGAAGCGCTTTGCGGCACGACAGGCCTGAGGGGCGGGTGCCGGATGTGCGGGGAGGCAGGGTGATGAACTTCATCGTTAATAAGGGTAGCACGGTACGGCGTCTGGCTGGATAGTGTCTGTTTGAGGATTCCCGAATACCGGACATGCGTACCCGATGAAGCGAGGCGAAATCCAGGATAAATGGCGCCTTTTCCCGGATTCCGGCCCTCGTGGTCTGCCTCCTGGCTGTGCGGCGGCCGTCTGTCAATAGCAAGTCTCGATAGTTGTGGTTGATGGGCTTCGGTCAGGGCTTGCCGTTCCCGGTGAAGCCTGTCATTTCGAGCGCGGCGGGAAATGACAGTATCCCTGTCATTTCGAGCACAGCGAGAAATCTGGAGCCAAACCCGGGATAAAAAAGGAGTTTCTCTCCGGATTCCGTTTCACGCCATCCGGGTGCGCCGCTGGATGCCGGGCTGGAAAGGCCGTAAGGCAAGCTTGCGGTGGAGGCTTAATGGAGTATGGCGTTATCATGGTCAGGGGCCGGTCCTCTCCTGGACAGGTATATTCTTCCCAACATGAGGAGAGCTGTCATGCGCATCATCCCATCTGTATTGTCGCTGGTATTGATCCTGTCCTGGGCTGGCGCCTTCGCCGGCACCCTGATCGAGAGCCGGGATGAAAACGGTGACCTGGCCAAGATGCGTATCAGCGAGACCATGGCGCGCATCGACAGCGGTGAGCCCGAAGACTACATGATCGTGGATCTGCAGGCTTCCGCGGTCTATGTCGTTTCTCCCGCCGAGCGGATCATCCTCTTGTTGGACGAGGGCATGATGGGCACGCCGGCACGCGGAGACGGCATGCGGCCTGCGGTCGAGGTCGATGGGCGGGGCGCCGGGGGAGAGGTGGCGGGTTACGAGACCCGGCGTTACCGGGTTTCAGTGGCAGGCCGCCATTGTTTCGACGATTATGTTTCAAGCGCCGTGCTGGATCTGCCGGGGATGCGGCGTTTTGCGCAGGTCATGGCACAGGCATCCGGGGGGCCGGAGAGCGGGGCCGAGGATCCCTGTACCTATGCCATGGAGGTGATGGGGCAACGCTACGCCAGTCTGGGGGTGCCTCTCAAGACGGTGGAGGCCGACGGGCGCGTCAGTCACGAGATCCTCAGAATTGTCACGAACGTGGATTTTTCCGAGGATGTCTTCGTGCTGCCACCCGACTATCAGCGCATCACGCAGGCAGATCTGATGCGCCAGGCTGCGGAGGCCATGGGAGGCATGTCACCCCACGGTTCCCCTGGGCCAGATGGTATGACGGACGGTATGCCGGACGGGGCAGGCATGGCGCCTGACATGAGGCCAGATATGAGTCGGGAGGAATGGGATGCCATGCGGCGTCAACTGCAGGAAATGCAACGGGAGATTCAACGGCAGATGAAAGAACCGTCCCAGGAGGGAGGGCAATGACAGTGTCCGCTTATGCCAGAAGTTTTTTTGTCACGGCAGCGCTGCTGGCTGCGCTGGGGGTGGTTTCGGGCGCGCTGGGTGCCCATGGCTTGCGCGAGGTGATCGTGCCGGGCCGGCAGGGCACCTATGAGACCGCGGTACAGTATCATTTTTTCCATGCCCTGGGGCTGATGATGGTGGCCCTGGCCATGGACCGTCTGCCGGGACAGCGGTTGCTGCGTTGGGCGGGCGGGGCCATGCTGGCCGGGATCGTGTTGTTTTCCGGCTCGCTCTATGTTCTCAGCCTCGGCGGTCCGGGCGGGCTGGGTGCGCTGACGCCCCTGGGCGGGCTTGCCTTCATCGCTGGCTGGCTCTTTCTGGCGCTGGCTGCGTGGCGGAGTACGCCGTCGTGATTGCGGGGTGAATGCATGTCTTATGAGAAACGGAGTGCACAGGCTGTTCTGCTATGGCACGCTCATGTTCCCCGGGGTGATGATGCGGGTTGCCGGGTCGGCGGGAACCATGCGCGCGGCGAGTTTGCCGGGATTTGGCGTGTATCGTTTTCGGGGACTGCCTTATCCGGGGCTGGTGGCCTGTCCTGGCGCCACCGCACATGGAGTGCTCTACGAAGGTCTGACCATGGCCCAGCTGCGGCGCCTGGATGCCTATGAAGGAGCACTCTATCGCCGCCGGCGCGTGATGATGGAAGGCTGCGCGGTCTGGACCTACGTGGTGGCGCCCCGCTACCGGCATCGTCTCACCTCCGAAGGCTGGGATGCGTCACGGTTTGCCCGGCAGGAACTGGGTGCTTATCTTGCTCGTCTGGGAGCTCGTTTGGGGCGGAGGCCGCAACGCTATTACCTCCATTCACCGATTACAGCCTGAATAAGCTGTCATTTCGAGCGCAGCGAGAAATCTTGAGGCGGTGGAACAAGATTTCTCCCTTCGGTCGAAATGACAGAGGGAGGGTCGAAATGACCGCTGTTTTTCCGAATGCTATACCGGTTTCACAGACTTTCATTTCGGCTGCCTGCCCTGCACCCACAGCCCTGTCGCCCCCATTCAACATGACACACCAGGGCTGAAGGAAGGCGGAGGAGATTGATGCCCCGCGGGGCTGCTCAGGGTTCTGTTTTTGCCAGCATCATGCCAGGTGGCGCAATGGGGCGCATGCTCTGTAACAGGGGGCGGGGCTGTTGTCCCAGGCGGTGCTGATAGATGGCGGTGAAAAGCAGTACGTTGCGCACGTAGCCGCGTGTCTCGGCAATGGGCAGGGTTTCCAGCCAGATATCTGCAGGTGTGACGTGATCGTGGCGAATCCACTTGTTGACGCGGTAGGCGCCGGCATTGTAGGCGGCTGCCGCCAGGACGGGATGATGATCGTAACGGCGGAGCATCCGGCCGAGGTGAGCCATGCCCAGCCTGAGATTGGTATCCACATCCAGCAGCTGCAGGCGGTGGGAGAATGGCATGCCGAGCGATGCGGCGACCTGGCGGGCAGTCCGGGGCAGCAGCTGCATCAATCCCAGGGCGCCGGCGGGAGAGCGGGCATCAGGGGTGAAGGCGCTTTCCTGGCGGATGATGGCAAAGGCGTAGGCGGGTTCGATGTCGTTGGCCGAGGCGAGGGCGAGGATCCGTTCCCGGTGGACCAGGGGAAAACGCAGCGCCAGGTCGTCGCGGTGCCGGGTGCGTGCCATGGTGACGATGGCCCGGTCGTGCCAGCCCCAGGCATGGGCAAGGTGTGCTGCGCTGCGCAATTGCCATTCCGCCATGTCCCGCGTGGCGTAGTACCATTCGCGGCGGGCATCGACGATGCGTCCCAGGGCAAACAGCTCCCGGGCGCGCAGGATGCCGGGATGGTGTTCCAGGATCGTTATGTCTTGAGATTCCCGGCTTGTGGGGCGGCTGGTCACGCGGTACGGCAGGGCCAGGCGGTCTGCCGCGAGGAAACCGTAGTAACTGCGCCGGGCCGCCAGTGCCAGATAAAGTGACTCGGCCCGACGTTTCTGTTGCAGGGCATCCAGCGCGCGGGCCTGCCAGTACAGCCAGTGTTCTTCCTGTTGTGCCGCCTCGTCCAGCTGGTAGATCCACGCCAGGACGGCATGCCAGTTGCGTTGGTACAGGGCCGCGCGGACACGCCATTCCTGCAGGGTATTGTCGCGGCTGCCCAGCTCATCGGCTGCCGCCAGCCGGGCAAGCGCCTCGGGGTCGCCCCGCACAGCCAGCGCGATGGCCAGGTGACGCTCCGTGGCGGCGATCTCGCCGGCGCTGAAGTCGTAGGCGGGTTTCAGTTTTTCTTCCCAGATGCGCACGGCACCTTGCGGATCCTTGCGGGCCAGGCGCTTCACCCCGTGGAGCAGAATCGCGTGGCGCATGGGGTGCGGACGTGCCAGGCGTGCGGCAGTGGCGATGAGACCGGGCCGGCGGTGGATTTTGATCCACAGGTCGGCCCAGCGCCGGTCTGCATCGGGGAGGAAGCGTCGCAGATAGCGGGCGAGGCGCAGCTCGTTGTTGCCCATGGCCAGGGCAAATCGCCGCCAGGCCAGTTCTGGGGTGATGGCGCCGCGGTCGTGCCAGGCGGCGAACAGGGGATCGCAGGCGCGCGGTTGTGAATGGCCCACCAGCCAGAGCCGTTCCAGGTCTTCCAGCGCGGCCTCGCGTGCCCCGGTCTTGTACAGCGCCCGGCGGTACAGGCACTGCAGGGCCACATTCCGGGAAGGGCGGTAGGCGGCGATGAGATCGTCCCAGCGGCCGTGGCGTGCCAGGCTCCTGAGCCAGGCCTGTTGCAGCCGGTCGGCCAGGGGTGAGGCGCTGTGGCGCCGCAGGAAGTCCTGGACCGCCTTCACGGGCGCACGTCCCAGGCGCCGGCGCAGTTGCTGGTATTCCAGGTAGGGCAGCAGGGGGTAGTCTTGCAGTTGCCGGAGAAGGCGGCGGAAACGCGGCGTATCCCCTTCGCGCAGGGCCTTTTCCGCGGCGAGAAAGGCTTTTCTTTGTTTCGACAGCGGGGCGTCAGGGTCGTTGTCCGCCGCAGGGGCGGAACCCCAGAGTGCCAGGATCAGGATGAGGAAAAGCCGCGCCATGTCCGAGAATGAAGCCTCCTGTCCTTGCTATCGGACGCTGCCGCTCCGGCTTTGAACGGTGACGGCGCACATCCCGCACGCCGTCACCGGTGGGGGAAAGGTCAGACCATGTCTTTCAGGCCTTTGAGGGCCTGGATCTTGACCACGTTGCGCGCAGGCTTGGCCTTGAAGACCATTTCCTCGCCGGTAAAGGGATTGATGCCCTTGCGGGCCCGGGTGGCGGGCTTGCGATGCACCTTGATCTTGAGCAGGCCGTGCAGGTTGAAGACGCGCGCCCCGCCTGTCTTGAGGTGGCCTTCGATGACGTTTTTCAGCTCGTCGAAAACAGAAGTGACCTGTTTCTTCGTCAGGCCGGTACTCTCGGCGAGATGGTTGAGGAGGGCGGCGCGGGTCATGGGTTCCTTGATGGCCCGGATGCGTTTGGTGGCGGGTTTGGCAGCTGCTTTTTTTGTGGTTCTTCTGGTGCTGGTTTTCTTGGCGGCGACCCTTTTCTTTGCGGTCTTCTTGACGGTTTTCTTCTTTGCGGCAGCTTTCTTTTTAACAGCCATACGTTTCTCCTCGCTTTGTCTTGGTTGGATGAAAAAGCCGTTATGGAGCTTGATCCGACGGTTTTCGCAGGATATCAATGTCATTCGTAAAGCGCAAACAATTTGTTGTATCTTTTCTGGTATGAAACATGCTGAGAAAATGCCTTTGTTTATAGGGTGCAGGGCTGCGTCATGAGTAAAGATGATGCCGCGCGGAAGCAGCCTTTTTACCGGCGCCGGACATTGCGCTTTCACTGTACAGGCTGTGGCGCCTGCTGCAGAGGCGGAGATGGTCATTATGTCTTTCTCAGCCGGCATGAGGCGGAGGATATCTGTTCTTATCTGGGGTTGAGCTGGCAGTGGTTCCGGCATCGTTATCTGGCAAGACACCCCGACGGGGGCCTGGTACTGCGGATGGAGGGTGATGCCTGTGTGTTTCTTGAGGATGCCCGCTGCCGGATTTATCCAAAGCGGCCGTTGCAGTGCAGGAGCTATCCCTTCTGGCCAGAGGTGGTGACGACGGAAAAGGGCTGGCGCATGGAGGCGCGCCGCTGCGAGGGCATAGGCACAGGTGCGCGCATTCCCGTGGCAGTGGTCGAAGAGATCCTGGCTGGTGGGGGGTGATGCTGCCTGCAACGCTTTTTTGTATGATGGGCGATCATGTCATCCTCTACCAATGACATCGTCATTCCCCTGCGTATCGACCGGGAGCAATTCCTGCGCTACTACCGGGGGACGGCGAAGTATATCGTTGCCAGGAGTCGTGACGGTCGTACGGTCAGGTTTCCTGCCAGCATTCTGCAGCAATTCCTGACCCATGACGGTATTCAGGGTGTATTCGTCCTGCGTCACGACCAGAACAACAAGTTCGTCGCCATCGAGCGTCTGTCCCGGTGATGGCAGACGGCATTCAGCGCCTGCTGGCCGTCATGGCCGACCTGCGTCATCCCGAGCACGGCTGTCCCTGGGATCGGGCGCAGACCATGCAGAGTCTCGTTGCCCACACCCTGGAGGAGGCGTATGAAGTGGTGGATGCCGTGGAGGGGGAGATGCCCGAGGCCATCCGTGAGGAACTGGGCGACCTGCTGTTCCAGGTGGTGTTCTACAGCCATATCGCCCAGGAGCTGGGTTGGTTTGATTTTGATGCAGTCGCCCGGGGCGTGGCGGACAAGCTGGTGCGGCGTCATCCCCATGTGTTCGGCGATGTGCACATCGAGTCGGCCGAGGCGCAGGCGCTGGCGTGGGAGGCGCACAAGCAGCGGGAGCGCGAGGCGCGTTCCGGCCGTCAGAAGCGCCGGGATGAGAGGCGGGACAAGGAGGGAGAAGCCGGGCAGTTGGGCGCATTGGCAGATGTGCCCCTGGCGCTGCCAGCCCTGACCCGGGCCGTCAAGCTGCAGCGCCGCGCGGCCCGGCAGGGGTTCGACTGGCGCGAGGCGGCCCAGGTCCTGGACAAGGTGGCCGAGGAGCTGGCGGAGTTGCGCGCGGAACTGGCGGGGTCGGACGCCCTGCGCCTGGAACACGAGCTGGGCGATCTCCTGCTGGCGGTGAGCAACCTGGCGCGCCATGTCGGCGTCGATCCCGAGACCGCCCTGCGACGTGCCAACCAGCGATTCGAGCATCGATTCCAATATATGGAGAGACGTCTCGCCGCGCAGGGTCGCGAGATGGCCGGCTGTTCCCCGGAGGAACTGGAGGCGCTCTGGGAGGAAGCCAAGTGCCGCATGGGAGGCTGAGATCGAACGTGCTCTGTCCTCCGTCTTCCGTCCTCTGACCTCTGGATCCCCGCCGCCGTTCATGGTAGGGTGCGCCCTGCGCGCCGGAGGGTATGACGAGAGGGTATGACCGTGGTGTACGGCTGCGACAACGGCCCCGGTGGGCGGACGCCGGTCCCCCACGTTTTGCTGTCACTATCCCAGGCACAATCCCAGGCAGGCACAATCCCAGGCACCGCCCAGGGGCCGCGGGGGGCTGCCCGGGACCACCTGGACCTGGCGCCTCCCGGGAAAGATATTGACAAGGGTGGGTTTCATCCCCAAAATAAGCGGCTTGCTTTTTTTGGAGGGGTTCCCGAGCGGTCAAAGGGATCAGACTGTAAATCTGACGGCTCAGCCTTCGGAGGTTCGAATCCTCCCCCCTCCACCACATCGGGTGACGGGCCGGAAGGGCGGCCGGGTTGAGGGGTAAACGGATTTCTGACGGCCTGATGCGGGTGTAGTTCAATGGTAGAACCTCAGCCTTCCAAGCTGATGACGTGGGTTCGATTCCCATCACCCGCTCCAGCAGAACCCCTGTGCGAACGTCCCGGTGCGGGCCATTCGGTCGGCCCGCCCGCCGGGTTGCGAAGGGAGGGAGTGACTGGCGCGGGGGAAGGAAACGGATACGGCCCATATAGCTCAGTTCGGTAGAGCACTTCCTTGGTAAGGAAGAGGTCACCGGTTCAAATCCGGTTATGGGCTCCAGAGACATGTTGTTGAATTGCTTGCGGTTGATGTCCAGGGCGTGACCATGATGGCTGGCGGCAATGGAGGATTTTCTCCCCGGACGCCTCCCCTTGCCGGGGCTGCGGCATGGTTACAGGGAAGTCCTGTGGATACAACAGGTTACATGATCGAATGCTGCGCATGGTGAATGTCAAGTCATTAACAAGTGGGGGTATAACTCATGTCCAAGGAAAAGTTTGAGCGTACGAAGCCGCATGTGAATGTGGGAACGATTGGTCATGTGGATCATGGGAAGACGACGTTGACGGCGGCGCTGACGAAGGTATCTGCGGAGAAGTATGGTGGAGCGGAGGTGAAGGCGTACGATCAGATTGACAATGCGCCGGAGGAGCGTGCGCGAGGGATCACGATTGCGACGGCGCACGTGGAGTATGAGACGCCGAACCGTCACTATGCGCATGTGGACTGTCCGGGTCATGCGGACTATGTGAAGAACATGATTACGGGTGCGGCGCAGATGGACGGAGCGATTTTGGTGGTATCGGCGGCGGACGGTCCGATGCCGCAGACGCGTGAGCATATATTGCTGGCGCGTCAGGTGGGGGTGCCGTACATTGTGGTGTATTTGAACAAGGCGGACATGGTGGACGATGCGGAGCTTCTGGAGCTGGTGGAGATGGAGGTTCGGGAGCTTCTGGACAGTTATGAGTTTCCTGGTGATGACACGCCGATTGTGACGGGTTCTGCGCTGAAGGCGCTGGAGGGTGACGAGTCGGAGATTGGTGTGCCGTCGATTGTGAAGTTGCTGGAGGAGATGGACAATTACATACCGGTGCCGGAGCGGCCGGTGGACAAGCCGTTTTTGATGCCGATTGAGGATGTGTTTTCGATTTCGGGTCGAGGGACGGTGGTGACGGGTCGCATTGAGCGTGGTGTGATCAAGGTGGGAGATGAGATTGAGATAGTGGGTTTGCGGGAGACGTCGAAGACGACGTGCACGGGGGTGGAGATGTTCCGCAAGCTGCTTGACGAGGGTCAGGCGGGAGACAATGTGGGTGTGTTGTTGCGTGGTACGAAGCGTGAGGAGGTGGAGCGGGGGCAGGTGCTGGCGGCGCCGGGTTCGATCACGCCGCATACGAAGTTTGAGTGTGAGGTGTATGTGCTGAGCAAGGAGGAGGGTGGGCGGCACACGCCGTTTTTCAATGGTTATCGGCCGCAGTTTTATTTTCGGACGACGGATGTGACGGGTGCGGTGGACTTGCCGGAGGGTGTTGAGATGGTGATGCCTGGGGACAATGTGAAGATGACGGTGAGTTTGATTGCGCCGATTGCGATGGAGGAGGGATTGCGGTTTGCGATCCGCGAGGGCGGCCGGACGGTGGGTGCCGGCGTGGTGTCCAAGATCCTGGAATGAAGCGGGAGTGAGGCGCAATGCGTGATGGGTGATGAGTGATGTTTTCGCATCGTTCATTACCCATCACTGTTTGCTGAACTAGGCCAGTAGCTCAATTGGCAGAGCGGCGGTCTCCAAAACCGCAGGTTGGGGGTTCGATTCCCTCCTGGCCTGCCAACATTCCGGCCGATATCACGGCCGATGGCCTTGGCAGGGTCCCATGGCGATCTCCGGTGTGACGAATTCTGGTACGAGGCAAGCGAGCAAGCAACCCAAATGGCGGATAACATCAAGTTTCTCCTGGCGCTGCTGATTCTGGGCGGTGCCTTGGGTGGTTTCTATTACTATGGCGACCAGTCGCTGTTGATGCGGGTGCTGGCGCTGGTCGCGGCGGGCGGTATTTCCGCAGCGATTTTCTTCCAGACGGCCCCGGGCCGCCAGTTGTGGGGGTTTTTCGGCGATGCCAGGACCGAGGTGCGCAAGGTCGTCTGGCCCACGCGCAAGGAAACCACGCAGTCGACCCTGATGGTGGTGGCCATGGTGATCGTGGTGGCGTCGATCTTGTGGTTGTTTGACTTGTTCTTGACCTGGGCGGTGAAGCTGCTCACGGGCCAGGGGGGCTGACGGGCGATGGCAAAGAAACGTTGGTACGTGGTGCACGTCTATTCCGGCTATGAGCAGCAGGCGGTGCGCTCGCTCAAGGAGCGCATCAAGCACAGCGGCATGGAGGAGAAGTTCGGCGACATCCTGGTGCCCACGGAAGAAGTGGTGGAGATGCGTGGCGGGCAGAAGCGCAAGAGCGACCGCAAGTTCTTTCCCGGCTATGTCCTGATCCAGATGGAGATGGACGATGATACCTGGCACCTGGTCAAGGAAGTGCCCAAGGTGATGGGGTTCATCGGCGGTACCAGTGACCGCCCGGCTCCCATCTCCGACAAGGAGGCGCAGCGGATCATGGAGCGTATCGAGGAAGGGGCAACCAAGCCACGGCCCAAGGTGCTCTTCGAGCCGGGCGAGATGGTGCGGGTCATCGACGGTCCCTTCGCCGATTTCAACGGGGTCGTGGAGGAGGTCAACTACGAGAAGAACCGGCTGCGGGTGGCGGTGACCATTTTCGGCCGTTCCACGCCGGTGGAGCTGGAATTCGGCCAGGTGGAGAAAGGTTGAGGTTCTGAAACAGGTCCAGGACACGGCGGTTGCCGGGTTCCGGACATATGACATGCAAGCAACGGGGAGCCGCGAGGCGTCAGACCCGAGGAGCAGGAGCAATGGCAAAGAAGATAGAAGCCTATATCAAGTTACAGGTGGGCGCCGGTCAGGCGAATCCCAGTCCTCCGGTGGGGCCGGCGCTGGGGCAGCACGGCGTCAATATCATGGAATTCTGCAAGGCCTTCAATGCCCAGACCCAGGGCATGGAGCCGGGCCTGCCCATTCCGGTCGTGATCACGGTCTATTCGGACCGCAGTTTTTCCTTCATCACCAAGACCCCCCCGGCCTCGGTGCTGTTGCGCAAGGCCGCGGGCATTCCCAAGGGCAGTCCCACCCCCAACACCAAGAAGGTGGGCAAGGTGACCCGGGCGCAGCTGGAAGAGATCGCGCAGACCAAGATGCAGGACATGACGGCGGCCGACCTGGACGCCGCCGTGCGCTCCATCGCCGGCAGTGCCCGCAGCATGGGTATCGAGACGGAGGGGGTGTGACATGGCGGGTCTGAGCAAGCGCATGCGTGACATCCGGGAGAAGGTCGAACCCGGCAGGCTGTATGCCGTGGACGAAGCCCTGGCGCTGCTGAAGGAATTGTCTTCGGTGAAATTTGACGAATCCGTGGATGTCAGCGTCAATCTGGGCGTCGATCCCCGCAAGTCGGACCAGGTGGTGCGCGGCGCGACGGTGCTGCCCAACGGCACGGGCAAATCCGTGCGCGTGGCGGTGTTCGCCCAGGGGGAAAACGCCGAGGCCGCCAGGGCCGCCGGCGCCGACGTGGTGGGCTTCGAGGATCTCGCCGAGACCATCAAGGCGGGCAACCTGGATTTCGACATCGTGATCGCCACGCCCGATGCCATGCGCATCGTGGGCCAGCTGGGGCAGATCCTGGGGCCACGGGGGCTGATGCCCAATCCCAAGGTGGGGACCGTGACACCCGATGTGGCTGCTGCCGTGAAGAATGCCAAGGCAGGTCAGGTGCAGTACCGCACCGACAAGGGCGGAATCGTGCATTGCACCATCGGCAAGGTGAGCTTTGAAGTGCCCGCCCTGCGCGAGAATCTCCAGGCCCTGCTGGATGCCCTGCGCAAGGCCAAGCCCAGTACGGCCAAGGGGGTCTATATGAAGAAGGTGACGCTGTCCACCACCATGGGGCCCGGGATCGTCATCGATCAGGCGTCGCTGGGTATCTGAGGGCAGAGAACAGAGGACAGAGGATGGAAGAGCGTAGCCTGGATGGAGGCCGAAGGCCGGAATCCAGGGGCTTGGCCTGCGCCGGGCCGTGAGTGTGCAGAGAAAGACTTTGGGATCCCGGCCAACGGCCGGGGATCGTCAAAGACCGCAGGTGCCGTCTCTCGTGGAGGCGGCTTAATGGGAAAGCCCGGCCTGCGCAGACGGTGTTACCCGAGCAGGAACAATACCTGACGACGGTCGCCGTAGGGGCGGGGCGCCCTGTTTCAGATGTTTTGGGGCGCCCCGGGTCGAGGTCCGAGGACGGCCGGGCCGCAGGGTTCCGTGCCGTCGCAATTCAGCAGGAGGTGAACGTTTGCTGACCCTTGAAGACAAGAAGGCAATCGTCGCGGACGTGGCGCAGCGCGCCCAGGCCGCCCATGCCGCCATCGCGGCCGAGTACCGCGGACTGTCCGTCGCCGACATGACGGCCTTGCGCAGCAAGGCGCGTGAGGCGGGGGTCTATCTGCGGGTGGTGAAAAACACCCTGGCACGGCGGGCCCTGGCGGATACCGAGTTCGACTGCATGCGCGAGTCGCTTTCGGGACCGTTGCTGCTGGCATTTTCCGGCGAGGAACCCGCGGCTCCGGCCCGCGTGCTCACGGAATTCGCCAAGGAGCACGAGCAGCTGGTAATCAAGGTGGTCGCCCTGCGGGGCAAGCTGCTGGCGCCGGAAGACGCCGAGCGCCTGGCCAAGATGCCCACCAAGGACGAGGCCATCGCCATGCTCATGGGCGTGATGAAGGCGCCGGTGGAGAAGCTGGCACGCACCCTGGCAGAGCCCGCCAACAAGCTGGCACGCACCCTGGCCGCGGTGCGCGAGCAGAAAGAGGCGGCGTAAGGCTGCGCAAGCGACGACACAATTATCTGATGATTCGGTTAATTTTTTGACTTTTGGGAGAAATGAACAATGGCAGTAAGCACTGAGGAAATTCTGGATACCATTGCCAACATGACGGTGATGGAGGTTGTCGATCTCATCAATGCGATGGAGGAGAAGTTCGGCGTCTCCGCTGCCGCCGTGGCCGCCGTGGCCGCAGCACCCGCCGCTGCAGGTGGCGAGGCTGCCGCCGCCGAGGAGAAGACCGAGTTCGACGTGGTGCTCAGCAGCTTTGGCGACAACAAGGTCAGCGTGATCAAGGCAGTGCGGGCCATCACCGGGCTGGGTCTCAAGGAAGCGAAGGAACTGGTGGAGGGTGCGCCCTCGCCCGTGAAGGAAGGCGTTTCCAAGGACGAGGCCGAGGAGATCAAGAAACAGCTGGAGGAAGCAGGCGCGTCGGTTGAACTCAAATAACCGTCAACCGTCTATCTCCTGTATTGACCCGGCCGGAAACAGGCTGGTGGCTCCCTGCGGCCACCGGCCTATTTCCCTATGGAATTTGCGTGATTCAATGTCGATAATGGCGGTGTCCCTCCGGGGCCGCCGCGCGACGCTCAACCAGTGCTGAGGAACCCCCATGGCATACACCTATACCGAGAAAAAGTGTATTCGCAAGGATTTTAGCAAGCGTCCCCGGGTGCTCAAGGTGCCCTATCTGCTGGAGACCCAGCTGGAATCCTACCGCACATTCCTGCAGGCGGATACCCCCCCGGACCAGCGGGCGGATCAAGGTCTGGAGGCGGCTTTTCGTTCGGTGTTTCCCATCGTCAGCTATTCGGGCAATGCCGCCCTGGAGTATGTCAGCTACGAGCTGGGCACGCCCACTTTCGATGTCAAGGAATGTCAGATGCGGGGTGTGACCTACTCGGCACCGATCAGGGTCAAGGTGCGCCTGGTCATCTATGACAAGGATTCCCCCGCCGGTGCAAAGGCGGTCAAGGATGTCCGCGAGCAGGAAGTGTACATGGGGGAGATCCCCCTCATGACCAGCAACGGCACCTTCGTCATCAATGGCACGGAGCGGGTCGTCGTCTCCCAGCTGCACCGTTCCCCCGGCGTCTTTTTCGACCACGACAAGGGCAAGACCCATTCCTCGGGCAAGGTCCTCTATTCGGCGCGCGTGATTCCCTACCGCGGTTCCTGGCTGGATTTCGAGTTCGATCCCCTGGATTGCGTCTTCGTCCGCATCGACCGCCGCCGCAAGCTCCCGGCCACCATCCTCCTGCGGGCCCTGGGTTACACCAACGAGCAGATGCTGGACATCTTCTTCGATACCAACACCCTGCATCTCAAGAAGAACAGTATCACCCTGGACATCGTGCCCGAACGCCTGCGTGGCGAGACGTTGTCCTTCGACATCAAGGGGCCGCGGGGCAAGGTGATCGTGGAGGCGGGCCGGCGGGTGACCGCCCGCCACATCCGGGAGATGGAGAAGGCCGGCATCACCAGTTTCGAGGTGCCCCGCGAGTATGTCATCGGCAAGACCATCGCCCACGACGTGGTGGACGAGGACACCGGCGAGATCATTGCCGAGGCCAATGCCGAGATCACGGCGGAACTGCTGGACAGGCTCATCGACGCGGGGGTCAAGACCCTGCGGGTCCTGTATGTCAATGAACTGGACTGCGGTCCCTTCATTTCCCAGACCCTGCGCATCGACCAGACGCGCACCCGCCTGGAGGCGCTGGTGGAGATCTATCGCATGATGCGCCCCGGGGAGCCGCCCACCAAGGAGGCGGCCGAGATGCTGTTCCACAACCTGTTCTTCAATCCCGACCGCTACGACCTGTCGGCGGTGGGGCGCATGAAGTTCAACCTGCGCCTGGGGCGAGACTCAGAAAAGGGGCCGGGCATCCTCTATGACGCCCTCTACTTCGGCCAGCGCGGCGATGAAGAGGCCAAGGCCCTGTGCGAGGAATACGGAGAGATGTCCGATATCGTGGATGCCCTCAAGGTGCTCATCGATATCAAGAACGGCAAGGGCGTCGTGGACGACATCGATCATCTGGGCAACCGCCGTGTCCGCTGCGTGGGTGAAATGGTGGAGAACCAGTTCCGCCTCGGCCTGGTGCGCGTGGAGCGGGCGGTGAAGGAGCGCCTGGCGCTGGCGGAGAGCGAGGGCCTCATGCCCCAGGAGATGATCAACGCCAAGCCGGTGACCGCCGTCATCAAGGAGTTCTTCGGTTCCAGCCAGCTTTCCCAGTTCATGGACCAGAACAATCCCTTGTCCGAGGTGACCCACAAGCGCCGTATCTCGGCCCTGGGGCCCGGCGGACTGACGCGGGAGCGGGCCGGTTTCGAGGTGCGCGACGTGCACCCCACCCACTACGGGCGGGTCTGTCCCATCGAGACGCCGGAAGGGCCCAACATCGGCCTGATCAATTCCATGTCGGTGTATGCCCGCACCAACAAATACGGGTTCCTCGAAACACCCTATCGCAAGGTGATCGATGGCAAGGTGACCGACGAGATCGTCTACCTCTCGGCCATCGAGGAATGCGATTATGTCATTGCCCAGGCAAGCGCGGCCCTGGACAAGCAGGGGCGCCTGACGGAAGAGCTGGTCTCCTGCCGTCACCAGAACGAATTCACCATGAAGACGCCGGACCAGGTGCAGTACATGGACGTGGCCCCCATGCAGATCGTCTCCGTGGCGGCCTCCCTGATTCCCTTCCTGGAGCACAACGATGCCAACCGGGCCCTGATGGGGTCCAACATGCAGCGCCAGGCGGTTCCCACCCTGCGCGCGGAGAAACCCCTGGTGGGTACCGGCATGGAGCGCGCAGTGGCCATCGATTCCGGCATCACGGTCGTGGCCGCCCGGGGCGGCGTGGTGGAGTCGGTGGACGCGGGTCGCATCGTGGTGCGGGTGAACGACGAGGAGACCGCCCGTGGCGAGCCCGGCGTGGACATCTACAACCTCACCAAGTACACCCGTTCCAACCAGAACACCTGCATCAACCAGAAACCCCTGGTCAGGCCCGGTGACGTCATTGCCAAGGGCGATGTCCTGGCCGACGGCTCTTCCACCGACATGGGGGAGCTGGCCCTGGGGCAGAACATGCTGGTGGCCTTCATGCCCTGGAACGGCTACAACTTCGAGGATTCCATCCTGATCTCGGAGCGCGTGGTGGAGGAGGACCGCTACACCTCCATTCACATCGAGGAGATCACCTGCGTGGCCCGCGACACCAAGCTGGGGCCGGAGGAGATCACCTGCGACATTCCCAACGTGGGTGAGTCGGCGCTCGCCAAGCTGGACGAGTCGGGCATCGTCTACATCGGTGCCGAGGTGGGGCCCGGTGACATCCTCGTGGGCAAGGTCACGCCCAAGGGGGAGACCCAGCTCACCCCGGAGGAGAAGCTGCTGCGCGCCATTTTCGGCGAAAAGGCCTCCGACGTGAAGGACACCTCGGCGCGGGTGCCCTCGGGGATGGCGGGCACGGTGATCGACGTGCGGGTCTTCACCCGCGACGGCGTGGAGAAGGACGCCCGCGCCCTGGCCATCGAGAAGGCCGAGCTGGGGCGCATCAAGAAGGACCTCAACGACGAGTATCGCATCCTGGAGGACGACATCTTTCTGCGCGCCGAAAGGCTGCTCCAGGGCAAGACCGCGGCGGGCGGTCCCAAGGGACTCAAGGCGGGTGCCAAGATCACCAAGACCTACCTCGCCGAACTGCCCCGCGAAAAGTGGTTCGAGATCCGCCTCAAGAACGACGAGGCCAACAAGCAGCTGGAGCAGCTCAATGCGCAGCGCAAGCAGCAGAGGAAGCTCTACGACGCCAAGCTGGAGGAGAAGCGCAGCAAGCTCACCGCCGGTGACGATCTGGCGCCCGGGGTGCTGAAGATGGTGAAGGTCTACCTGGCGGTGAAGCGGCGCATGCAGCCCGGCGACAAGATGGCCGGTCGCCACGGCAACAAGGGCGTGATCTCCATGATCGTGCCGGTGGAGGACATGCCCTACATGGCCGACGGGACGCCGGTGGACATCGTCCTCAACCCCCTGGGCGTGCCCTCGCGCATGAACGTGGGCCAGGTGCTGGAGACGCACCTGGGCTGGGCGGCCAAGGGACTGGGGCGGAAGATCGGCGAGATGCTGGATGCCCAGCGCAAGGCTGCCGAGGTGCGGAAATTCCTGGAGAAGGTCTACAACAGCACCGGCAAGAAGGAAGATCTCGGCTCCTTGAGTGACGAGGAAGTCATTGCCCTGGCGGAGAACCTGCGCCGTGGCGTGCCCATGGCCTCCCCGGTCTTCGACGGGGCCGAGGAAAGCGAGATCAAGGCCCTGCTGGAACTGGCCGGGCTGCCCACCTCGGGGCAGACCACGCTTTACGACGGCCGCACGGGGGAGGCCTTCGACCGGCCCGTGACGGTGGGTTACATGTACATGCTGAAGCTGAATCACCTGGTGGATGACAAGATGCACGCCCGGTCCACGGGGCCCTACAGCCTGGTGACCCAGCAGCCCCTGGGAGGCAAGGCCCAGTTCGGCGGCCAGCGTTTCGGGGAGATGGAGGTCTGGGCCCTGGAGGCCTATGGCGCGGCCTACACCCTGCAGGAGATGCTCACGGTCAAGTCCGACGATGTGCAGGGGCGCACCGCCATGTACAAGAACATCGTCGACGGGAATCACCGCATGAATCCCGGCATGCCGGAGTCCTTCAACGTCCTGTTGAAGGAAATCCGCGCCCTGGGCATCGACGTGGAGCTGGAATGAGGGGGATGACGGGCGGGTCCGCCGCAGCCGGCGGCCCGTGACACAGACGGGACTCACATCTGGGAATCAATCGAGCAGGAGACATGGCGTTGAAACACTTACTCAACTGGTTTAGTCAGCAGGGTCAGATCGACGAATTCGATTCCATCCGCATCGGCTTGGCATCGCCTGCGAAGATCCGCTCCTGGTCCTTCGGCGAGGTCAAGAAACCCGAGACCATCAACTACCGGACCTTCAAGCCGGAGCGCGACGGCCTGTTCTGCGCCAAGATCTTCGGGCCGCTGAAGGATTACGAATGCCTGTGCGGCAAGTACAAGCGGCTCAAGCACCGTGGCGTGATCTGCGAGAAGTGCGGCGTCGAGGTCACCATGACCAAGGTGCGCCGCGAGCGCATGGGCCACATCGAGCTGGCCAGCCCCGTGGCCCATATCTGGTTCCTCAAGTCCCTGCCCTCGCGCATGGGGCTGCTGCTGGACATGACCCTGCGCGACATCGAGCGGGTGCTCTACTTCGAGGCCTTCGTGGTCATCGACCCGGGGCTGACCCAGCTGGAGCGGGGCCAGCTGCTCACCGACGAGGCCTACCTGGACGCCATCGAGGAATACGGCGACGACTTCGATGCCCGCATGGGGGCGGAGGCGATCCACGAGCTGCTGAAGACCCTGGACATCAAGAGCGAGGTGGTGAAACTGCGCGAGGAGATCGCCGCCGCCGGTTCCGAGACCAAGATCAAGAAGCTGAGCAAGCGCCTCAAGCTGATGGAGGCCTTTCTCGCCTCCGGCAACAAGCCGGAGTGGATGGTGATGTCGGTGTTGCCGGTGCTGCCCCCGGAACTGCGTCCCCTGGTGCCCCTGGACGGCGGGCGCTTCGCCACCTCGGATCTCAATGACCTGTATCGCCGGGTCATCAACCGCAACAACCGTCTCAAGCGGCTGCTGGATCTCAACGCTCCCGATATCATCGTGCGCAACGAAAAGCGCATGCTGCAGGAGGCCGTGGATGCCCTGCTGGACAACGGCCGCCGGGGCAAGGCCATCACCGGCACCAGCAAGCGCCCCTTGAAGTCCCTGGCGGACATGATCAAGGGCAAGCAGGGCCGCTTCCGGCAGAATCTGCTGGGCAAGCGCGTGGACTACTCGGGGCGTTCCGTGATCGTGGTGGGCCCGACCCTCAAGTTGCATCAATGCGGCCTGCCCAAGAAGATGGCCCTGGAGCTGTTCAAGCCCTTCATTTTCAGTAAGATCGAGCGGCGCGGCCTCGCGACCACCATCAAGGCGGCCAAGAAGCTGGTGGAAAAGGAGGGGCCGGAGGTGTGGGATATCCTGGACGAGGTGATCCGCGAACATCCCGTCCTGCTCAACCGTGCCCCCACCCTGCACCGCCTGGGCATCCAGGCCTTCGAGCCGGTGCTCATCGAGGGCAAGGCCATCCAGCTCCACCCCCTGGTGTGTACCGCCTTCAATGCCGACTTCGACGGCGACCAGATGGCGGTGCACGTGCCCCTGTCCCTGGAGGCGCAGCTGGAGGCCCGTGCCCTCATGATGTCCTCCAACAACATCCTCTCGCCGGCCAACGGCGAGCCCATCATCGTGCCCTCCCAGGACGTGGTGCTGGGGCTCTACTACATGACCCGGGAGAAGATCAACGCTCCCGGCGAGGGCATGGTGTTCAGCGACATCATGGAAGTGCACCGCGCCTACGAGAACCGCCTGGTGGAACTGCATGCCCGCATCAAGGTGCGCATCCGGGAAGTCCTGCTGGAGAACGGCGAGCGACGCGAGCAGACCCGTCTCGTGGATACCACCGTGGGGCGTGCCCTGCTGTTCGACATCGTGCCCGAGGGCCTGTCCTTCGACCTGGTGAATCAGGACATGACCAAGAAGGCCATCTCGAGCCTGGTCAACGAGTGCTACCGCAAGGTGGGCCTGAAAGAGACCGTGATCTTCGCCGACAAGCTCATGTACACCGGCTTCGGCTACGCCACCCGTTCCGGTGTCTCCATCGGCGTCAACGACATGATCATCCCGGAGGAAAAGGCCGCGATCATCAATGCGGCGGAACGCGACATCAAGGATATCGAGAACCAGTACAAATCCGGTCTGGTGACCAACGGCGAGCGTTACAACAAGGTGGTGGACATCTGGTCCCATACCAACGACCAGGTCGCCAAGGCTATGATGGAGAAACTGGGTACCGAAGTCGTGCGTGACGCCGAGGGCAAGGAAGTGCGGGTCGCCTCCTTCAATTCCATCTTCATGATGGCCGACTCCGGGGCCCGCGGCAGCGCGGCCCAGATCCGCCAGCTGGCGGGCATGCGCGGCCTCATGGCCAAGCCCGACGGTTCCATCATCGAGACCCCCATTACCGCCAATTTCCGCGAGGGCCTGGATGTGCTGCAGTACTTCATCTCCACCCATGGCGCGCGCAAGGGGCTGGCGGATACGGCGTTGAAGACCGCCAACTCCGGTTACCTGACACGGCGCCTGGTGGACGTGGCCCAGGATCTGGTGATCACGGAGGAGGACTGCGGCACCCACAGGGGCATCACCATGGCCCATATCATCGAGGGTGGCGAGATCGTGGAATCCCTCAACACCCTGGTCCTGGGCCGGGTGGTGGCCGAGGACGTGACCCTGCCGGGGAGCGACGAGGTGTTCATTCCTGCCGGCACCCTCCTGGACGAGCAGTGGGTGCAGCGGATCGAGGAGGAAGGGATCGAGCAGATCAAGGTCCGCTCGCCCATCACCTGCGAGACCCGCTACGGTATCTGTGCCGCCTGTTACGGCCGCGACCTGGCCCGTGGCCACCGCGTCAACATCGGCGAGGCGGTGGGCGTGATCGCCGCGCAGAGCATCGGCGAGCCGGGCACCCAGCTCACCATGCGCACCTTCCACATCGGTGGTGCCGCGTCCCGTGCCGTGGCGGCCAATGCCGTGGAGATCAAGACCACCGGCACGGTGCGCCTGCACAATATCAAGCTGGTGGAGAATGCCGACGGCAACCGGGTGGCGGTATCGCGCTCCGGCGAGCTGGCGGTGTTGGACGGGACGGGGCGTGAGCGCGAGCGTTACAAGATCCCCTATGGCGCCATCCTGACGGTAAAGGACGGCGACCAGGTGGAGGCCGGCCAGGTCCTGGCCACCTGGGATCCTCATACTCACCCCGTGGTCACCGAGGTGGCGGGGCGCCTCCAGTACAGCGACATCGTGGAGGGTGTCACCGTGCAGCGCCACACCGACGAGGTCACGGGGCTGTCCAGCCTGGTGGTCACCGATCCCAAGAGCCGCGGCATGAGCGCCAAGGACCTGCGTCCCATGGTGAAGATCGTGGACGAGCAGGGCAAGGAGCTGTGCTTCGCCGGGACGGACATTCCCGCCGTCTATTACCTGCCGGCGGGGGCCATCATCAACATCGACGACGGTGCCGAGGTGAAGGTGGGTGATGTCATTGCCCGCATTCCCCAGGAATCCACCAAGACCCGCGACATCACCGGTGGTCTGCCACGGGTGGCCGATCTCTTCGAGGCCCGCAAGCCCAAGGATCCGGCCATCCTGGCCGAGATCTCGGGTACGGTGGGCTTCGGCAAGGAGACCAAGGGCAAGCAGCGCCTGGTGATCGTGGGTCCCGACGGCGAGACCAGCGAGACCCTGATCCCCAAGTGGCGTCACATCACGGTCTTCGAGGGCGAGCACGTGGAAAAGGGCGAGGTGGTGGTGGACGGCGAGTATTCGCCCCACGACATCCTGCGCCTGCTGGGAATCGAGGCCCTGGCCAACTACATCGTCAAGGAAGTACAGGACGTCTATCGCCTGCAGGGCGTGAGGATCAACGACAAGCACATCGAGGTCATCGTGCGCCAGATGCTGCGCAAGGTGGAGGTCACCGATCCCGGTGATACCACGTTCCTCAAGGGGGACCAGGTGGAACATGCCCGCATCCTGGAGGAAAACGAGAAGATGGTGGCCGAGGGCAAGGAGCCGGCACGCTACGAGCATATCCTGCTGGGGATCACCAAGGCTTCTCTGGCCACCGAGTCCTTTATTTCCGCGGCATCCTTCCAGGAGACCACCCGGGTCCTGACAGAGGCCGCCGTCAACGGCAAGGTGGACAAGCTGCGCGGTCTCAAGGAGAACGTCATCGTCGGACGCCTCATTCCGGCCGGCACCGGCATGGCCACTCTGCTGGAGCGCAAGCGGCGCGAGGCCGCGGCGCTCAGCGAGGAGGAGGCCCAGCCCGCCACCAGCGAGGAACTCGAGGAGGCGCTGCGCCAGGCCCTGAGCGACGCCTGATATCGGGGGCCGGTCATGTCGATGACCGGTTCCCGTCTGCAGCCCCGGCCCGGCCGGTCGGGGGCTGTTCGAGTATTTCGGGGCTGGTCACGGCGCCCCCCGCCCAGTACTCGAAAACAGTCGGGGCAAATGCCTTGACAGCAGGGCGTTATCGCCATAAACTTTCGCGGCTTTGTAGAGAGACATCTCTCGTCCGCAGGACAACAGATCTTAAGCGTTCAACCGTTGCTCGCCGGCGCCTTCACTGCGCCGTGCACGATGGCTGGACGCTTAACTATTTTTTGGTTGGGGTGGAGTCTGAGGCATGGCAACGATCAATCAGTTAGTACGTAAACCGAGAAAGCGGAAAAAGGCCAAGAGCACGGTACCGGCGCTCGAGGGTTGTCCCCAGAAGCGGGGGGTATGTACCCGTGTCTATACGACCACCCCGAAGAAGCCCAATTCGGCATTGCGCAAGGTGGCCCGTGTGCGTCTCACCAACGGCATGGAAGTGACCACCTACATCGGTGGCGAGGGCCACAACCTGCAGGAGCACAGCGTGATCCTCATCCGCGGCGGACGCGTCAAGGACCTGCCGGGCGTGCGCTATCACACGGTGCGCGGCAGCCTGGACACCTCGGGCGTGGACGGGCGGCGCCAGGGTCGATCCAAGTACGGCGCGAAGCGTCCCAAATCATGATGCCCGAGGCGGAATGCAGTACGGATTGTCAGTGAGGTAGACGGAGCATGCCCAGAAGAAGAGTCGTTGCAAAGCGGGAGGTGCTGCCCGATCCCAAGTATGGTGACCGGGTGCTGGCCAAGTTCATCAACATGGTGATGAAAAACGGCAAGAAATCGGTGGCCGAGAAAATCGTCTATGGCGCCCTGGACCAGGTGGCGGCCAAGGGCAAGGGTGATCCGCTGGAGGTGTTCACCCAGGCCCTGGACAACATCCGGCCCCTGGTGGAGGTGAAGTCACGCCGGGTCGGCGGGGCGACCTACCAGGTGCCCATCGAGGTGAGCAGCGTGCGCGGGCAGGCCCTGGCCATGCGCTGGCTGGTGGATGCCGCCCGCAAGCGCGGGGAGAAGTCCATGGGTCTGCGCTTGGCGGGGGAGATGATGGACGCCGCGGAAGGTCGCGGCGCGGCGGTGAAGAAGCGCGAGGACACGCACCGCATGGCCGAGGCCAACAAGGCCTTCTCTCACTATCGCTGGTGAGGCAGGGCCGCAGAGACCACACGATCAGTCAACGAGCAGCAGGCAGACAGGAACAGGAACGTGGCACGAAAAACACCCATCGAGCGCTACCGCAATATCGGCATCATGGCTCACATCGATGCCGGCAAGACGACGACCACGGAGCGCATACTTTATTATACCGGCGTATCCCACAAGATCGGCGAGGTCCACGACGGCGCCGCCACCATGGACTGGATGGAACAGGAGCAGGAGCGCGGGATCACCATCACTTCCGCTGCCACGACCTGTTTCTGGTCAGGCATGGAGAACCAGTTTCCCCAGTACCGTATCAATATCATCGATACGCCCGGCCACGTGGATTTCACCATCGAGGTGGAGCGCTCCCTGCGGGTGCTGGACGGGGCCTGTGCCGTCTTCTGTGCCGTGGGCGGGGTGGAGCCCCAGTCGGAGACGGTCTGGCGCCAGGCCAACAAGTACGGGGTGCCGCGCCTGGCCTTCGTCAACAAGATGGACCGTGCCGGTGCCGATTTCCTGCGCGTGGTGGGCCAGATCCGCGAACGCCTGGGTGCCAACCCGGTACCCATCCAGTTGCCCATCGGCGCCGAGGAGAACTTCGAGGGTGTCGTGGATCTCATCAAGATGAAGGCCATCTACTGGGACGAAAGCACCATGGGTATGCGCTTCGAGGAGCGCGAGATCCCGGGCGATCTCAAGGAGGCCGCGGAGAAGTGGCGTGAGAACATGATCGAGAACGCCGCCGAGGCCAACGAGGAGTTGATGGAGAAATACCTCGAAGGCGGCGAGCTGAGCGCCGAGGAGATCAAGAAGGGTCTGCGCATCCGCACGCTGAACAACGAGATCGTGCCGGCCCTGTGCGGTTCTGCCTTCAAGAACAAGGGCGTGCAGGCCATGCTGGATGCGGTGATCGAATACCTGCCCTCGCCGGTGGACGTGCCCTCCATCAAGGGTGTCCTCGACGATGCCGAAGGCAGCGAGGCCGAGCGCCATGCCGACGATGACGAGCCCTTCGCCGCGCTGGCCTTCAAGATCGCCACCGATCCCTTCGTCGGCACCCTGACCTTCTTCCGTGTCTATTCCGGGGTGATCAGTTCCGGCGACACCGTGTACAACCCGGTCAAGCGCAAGAAGGAGCGCATCGGGCGCCTGGTCCAGATGCATGCCAACCACCGCGAGGAGATCAAGGAGGTGCGCGCCGGCGACATCGCGGCTGCCGTGGGCCTGAAGGATGTCACCACGGGGGACACGCTGTGCGACGTGAACAATGTCATCACCCTGGAGCGCATGGAGTTCCCGGAACCCGTGATTTCCGTGGCCGTGGAGCCCAAGACCAAGGCGGATCAGGAAAAGATGGGCATCGCCCTGCAGAAGCTCGCCCAGGAGGATCCCTCCTTCCGGGTGCATACCGACGAGGAGTCCGGCCAGACCATCATCTCCGGGATGGGCGAACTGCACCTGGAGATCATCGTCGACCGCATGAAGCGCGAGTTCGGCGTGGAGGCCAACGTGGGCGCGCCCCAGGTGGCCTATCGCGAGACCATTCGCGCCACCGTGGAGCAGGAGGGGAAGTTCGTGCGCCAGACCGGCGGCCGCGGTCAGTACGGCCATGTCTGGCTGCGCCTGGAACCCCTGGAGCGCGGTGGCGGCTACGAGTTCGTGAACGCCATCGTCGGCGGCGTGGTGCCCCGGGAGTACATCCCCTCCGTGGACAAGGGCGTGCAGGAGCAGATGGAGAACGGCGTCCTGGGCGGCTATCCGGTGGTGGACGTGAAGGTGACCCTCTATGACGGTTCCTACCACGACGTGGATTCCAGCGAGATGGCCTTCAAGATCGCCGGATCCATGGCTTTCAAGGAAGGCGCCCTGAAGGCCAATCCCGTGCTGCTGGAGCCCATCATGAAGGTCGAGGTGGTCACGCCCGAGGACTACATGGGCGATGTCATGGGCGACCTGAACCGGCGCCGGGGCATGGTGCAGGGCATGGAGGATGCGCCCACCGGCAAGATCATCCGCGCCGAGGTGCCCCTGGCGGAGATGTTCGGTTATGCCACCGACCTGCGTTCCGCCACCCAGGGGCGCGCCACCTATACGATGGAGTTCGAGAAATACGCCGAGGCGCCGAGCAACATTGCCGAGGCGGTCATCAAGAAAGCGTCCTGATTTGGCTGATCAACACAACCAGAGACAAGAAAGAGGTACAAAACGGTGTCCAAGGAAAAGTTTGAGCGTACGAAGCCGCATGTGAATGTGGGAACGATTGGTCATGTGGATCATGGGAAGACGACGTTGACGGCGGCGCTGACGAAGGTATCTGCGGAGAAGTATGGTGGAGCGGAGGTGAAGGCGTACGATCAGATTGACAATGCGCCGGAGGAGCGTGCGCGAGGGATCACGATTGCGACGGCGCACGTGGAGTATGAGACGCCGAACCGTCACTATGCGCATGTGGACTGTCCGGGTCATGCGGACTATGTGAAGAACATGATTACGGGTGCGGCGCAGATGGACGGAGCGATTTTGGTGGTATCGGCGGCGGACGGTCCGATGCCGCAGACGCGTGAGCATATATTGCTGGCGCGTCAGGTGGGGGTGCCGTACATTGTGGTGTATTTGAACAAGGCGGACATGGTGGACGATGCGGAGCTTCTGGAGCTGGTGGAGATGGAGGTTCGGGAGCTTCTGGACAGTTATGAGTTTCCTGGTGATGACACGCCGATTGTGACGGGTTCTGCGCTGAAGGCGCTGGAGGGTGACGAGTCGGAGATTGGTGTGCCGTCGATTGTGAAGTTGCTGGAGGAGATGGACAATTACATACCGGTGCCGGAGCGGCCGGTGGACAAGCCGTTTTTGATGCCGATTGAGGATGTGTTTTCGATTTCGGGTCGAGGGACGGTGGTGACGGGTCGCATTGAGCGTGGTGTGATCAAGGTGGGAGATGAGATTGAGATAGTGGGTTTGCGGGAGACGTCGAAGACGACGTGCACGGGGGTGGAGATGTTCCGCAAGCTGCTTGACGAGGGTCAGGCGGGAGACAATGTGGGTGTGTTGTTGCGTGGTACGAAGCGTGAGGAGGTGGAGCGGGGGCAGGTGCTGGCGGCGCCGGGTTCGATCACGCCGCATACGAAGTTTGAGTGTGAGGTGTATGTGCTGAGCAAGGAGGAGGGTGGGCGGCACACGCCGTTTTTCAATGGTTATCGGCCGCAGTTTTATTTTCGGACGACGGATGTGACGGGTGCGGTGGACTTGCCGGAGGGTGTTGAGATGGTGATGCCTGGGGACAATGTGAAGATGACGGTGAGTTTGATTGCGCCGATTGCGATGGAGGAGGGATTGCGGTTTGCGATCCGCGAGGGCGGCCGGACGGTGGGTGCCGGCGTGGTGTCCAAGATCCTGGAATGAAGCGGGAGTGAGGCGAAATCGGTGGCGGGCATGGGGTGATACCCCCGCCTGCCCCCCATCCATCTGAACAGGAGAGGGAAGAAGAGAGGCAAGCATGGCAACCAAGAGTCAGAGAATACGCATCCGCCTGAAGGCGTTCGATCACCGCCTGATCGACCGCTCGGCGCGGGAGATCGTGGAGACCGCCAAGCGCACGGGCGCCCATGTCAAGGGCCCCATTCCACTGCCCACGCGCAAGGAAAGGTTCACCGTGCTGATCTCGCCTCATGTCAACAAGGACGCCAGGGACCAGTACGAGATCCGTACCCACAAGCGGGTGATGGATATCGTCGATCCCACCGACAAGACGGTGGATGCCCTGATGAAGCTGGATCTGGCCGCGGGCGTCGATGTGCAGATCAAGCTCAATTGAGCTTGATCCGGCTTGGAATCGAGCCTGGGATCATCGGGGCTGTCGATCCGATGGGGCCAGGCGGAAAAGAGGAACAATAGAGGTCGAAGACGATGGCGATTGGAGTAGTTGGTCGGAAATGCGGCATGACCCGGATTTTCACCGAGGACGGCGCGGCTGTCCCGGTGACCGTGATCGAGGTCCAGCCCAACCGCGTCACGCAGGTGAAAACGGTGGAGAACGACGGCTATCGTGCGCTGCAGGTGACGACGGGCATGCGCCGTGCCAGCCGCGTCACCAAGCCCCTGGCCGGCCATTATGCCAAGGCGGGAGTCGAGGCCGGGCGTGGCCTGTGGGAGTTCCGCCTCGAAGACGGCGAGGGGGAGGATCTGGCCGTGGGGGCCGAGATCAAGGCCGACATCTTCAGTCCCGGACAGAAAGTGGATGTAAGCGGCATCACCATCGGCAAGGGCTTTGCCGGCACCGTGAAGCGCCACAATTTCTCCACCCAGGATGCCACCCACGGTAATTCCCTCTCCCACCGGGCGCCGGGTTCCATCGGTCAGAACCAGACCCCCGGTCGTGTGTTCAAGGGCAAGAAGATGGCCGGGCACATGGGTAATGTGCGGCGCAGTGTCCAGAATCTGGAGGTGGTCCGGGTGGACAGCGAGCGCAATCTGCTGCTGGTCAAGGGCGCCGTGCCCGGGGCCGCCGGTGGCGATGTGATCGTGCGACCCGCGGCAAAGGCGCGTTGAGGTGGTGAGCATGGAACTGAATCTGACGACAGCGACGGGTGAGGCGTCTGGCCAGGCATTGCAGGTTTCCGACGTCACTTTCGGCAGCCCTTTCAATGAGGCCCTGGTGCACCAGGCGGTGACTGCCTACCTGGCCGGCGCACGTGCGGGGACACGGGCGCAGAAGACCCGCGCCCAGGTGCGCGGTGGCGGCGCCAAGCCCTGGCGCCAGAAGGGGACCGGCCGGGCACGGGCAGGCTCCATCCGCAGTCCCATCTGGCGGGGCGGCGGCAAGGCCTTTGCGGCGGTGCCTGCCGATTACCGGCAGAAACTGAACAAGAAGATGTACCGTGCCGCGATGCGTTCCATCCTCTCCGAGCTGGTACGCCAGGACCGCCTGCTGGTCATGGAGTCCTTCGGCGTGGACGAACCCAGGACCAAGGCGCTCGTGGCCAGGCTGGCTGCGCTCGGCCTGAACGACGTGGTGATCGTGACCGTGGATCCCGACGACAAGCTCTACCTGGCGGTGCGTAACCTGCCCTGGGCAGAGGTCGCCGATGCGGCGGTGGTGGACCCGGTGACCCTGATCCGGCGTGAGAAGGTATTGATGACCGTCGAGGCGGTGAAGAAACTGGAGGAGCGGCTGGGATGAACCAGGAGCGTTTGATGAAGATCTTGCTGGCCCCCCATGTGTCTGAAAAGGCGACCCTGGCGGCGGAGCGTGACCGGCAGTTTGTTTTCCATGTTGCCCCGGATGCCACCAAGCCCGAAATCAAGAAGGCCGTGGAGCTGATGTTCGATGTGCAGGTGGAGGCCGTGCGGGTGGTCAACGTAAAGGGCAAGACCAAGCGTTTCGGTGCCACCATCGGCAGGCGCAACAACCTGAAAAAGGCCTATGTGTCGCTGAAGCCCGGCTTCGACATCGATTTCATGGGCGCCCAGTAGGACGGGAACCGGCATCGGCAGCAGGCGACAGGCAGCGCATAAGATCGGATTCATCAGAAGATTCATCAGACAGGGCAAGGATCAGGAAAATGGCTGTAGTGAAGACCAAACCGACCTCCGCGGGGCGCCGCTTCGTGATCAAGGTGAACAATCCCGAGCTTTACAAGGGCAAGCCCTACGCGCCGCTGGTCTCAGGTCAGGCAAAGAAGGCGGGACGCAACAACCAGGGGCGCATCACGGTGCGTCACCGCGGTGGTGGTCACAAGCAGCATTACCGGATCATCGATTTCAAGCGCGACAAGCTCGACATTCCCGGGCGCGTTGAGCGCCTGGAGTACGATCCCAACCGCAGTGCCCATATCGCGCTGGTACTTTATGTGGATGGAGAACGGCGCTATATTATCGCCCCCCGGGGGGTCAAGGCGGGTGACGAGATCATCTCCGCCGCCAATGCGCCCATCAAGGCCGGCAACAGCCTGCCCATGCGCAACATACCCCTCGGTACGGTCATCCACTGCGTGGAGCTGAAGCCCGGCAAGGGCGCGCAGCTCGCGCGCAGCGCCGGTGCCTCTGCCCAGCTCGTGGCGAAGGAGGGGCCGCATGCCATTCTGCGTCTGCGCTCGGGCGAGATGCGCAAGGTGTCCCTGGAGTGCCGCGCCACCATCGGCGAAGTAGGCAACAGCGAGCACGGCCTGCGTTCCCTGGGCAAGGCCGGTGCCTCACGCTGGCGCGGCATCCGGCCTACGGTGCGCGGTGTGGCCATGAATCCCGTGGATCACCCCCATGGCGGTGGCGAAGGCCGGACTTCCGGTGGCCGCCACCCGGTGAGTCCGTGGGGCATGCCCACCAAGGGTTACAAGACACGCCATGTGAAACGCACCAGCAACATGATCGTGCGCCGGCGCAAGGCCAAGTGAGTTCACCATGACAGAAGGAAGAGGTTAACGGACAGATGCCGCGTTCAGTCAAGAAAGGACCATTCGTCGACCTGCATCTCATGAAAAAGGTTGAGGAGGCGGTGGCGTCGAACAGCAGAAAACCCATCAAGACCTGGTCGCGCCGTTCCATGGTGGTGCCGGAGATGGTGGGGTTGACCATCGCCGTGCACAACGGACGGCAGCACGTGCCCATCCTGATCTCCGAGAACATGGTAGGCCACAAGCTGGGCGAGTTTGCGCTGACCCGCACCTTCAAGGGGCATGCGGGCGACAGAAAGGCGAAGTGACGAAGGGTTGTGACGATGGAAGTCTATGCGAAACGCAGATACGCGGACATCTCGGCGCAGAAATGCCGCCTGGTGGCCGACCAGATTCGTGGCCTGCCGGTGGAGCGGGCACTCAACGTGCTCAATTTCAGCCAGAAGAAGGCCGCGGTGCTGGTGAAGAAGGTGCTGGAATCGGCCATCGCCAATGCCGAGCACAACGAGGGGGCCGATATCGATGAACTGCGCGTGTCGCGGGTATTTGTCGACGAGGGGCCGACATACAAGCGCTGGCGGGCACGGGCGAGGGGGCGGGCCAACCGCATCCTGAAGCGCTCCAGCCACATCACCGTGGCCGTCAGCGACGAATGACATCAACTCAGGACTAGAGAGCGACAGTATGGGCCAGAAAGTACATCCGACGGGCATCAGGCTGGGCATCGTAAAGGACTGGACCTCCAAGTGGTATGCCGGTGCCGACGCCTATGCCGATTATCTGTATACCGATCTGAAGGTGCGCGAGTTCCTGAAGAAAAAGCTGTCCCAGGCCTCGGTGAGCCGCATTCAGATCGAGCGGCCTGCCCGCACGGCCCATATCACGATCCGTACCGCGCGCCCCGGCATGGTGATCGGCAAGAAAGGCGAAGACATCGAGATGCTCCGCCGCGAGGTGACCGCAATGATGGGCATCCCGGTGCATATCAACATCGAGGAGATCCGCAAGCCTGAACTGGATGCGCAACTGGTGGCGGAGAGCATTGCCCAGCAGATCGAACGCCGCATCATGTACCGCCGTGCCATGAAGCGGGCCGTCACCAACACCATGCGTTTCGGTGCCCAGGGCATCAAGGTCAACGTGGCGGGGCGCCTCAACGGTGCCGAGATCGCACGCAGCGAGTGGTACCGGGAAGGCCGCGTGCCCCTGCATACCCTGCGCGCGGATATCGACTACGGCTTCGCCGAGGCCAACACCACCTCGGGTGTGATCGGGGTCAAGGTCTGGGTGTTCAAGGGGGAAGTGTTCGAGAACGGGGCGCAGGAGGAAAAAGCTGCCTCCGAGAAGGCGGAAGCCAGCTAAACAAAGCAAGGGTCATCATCATGCTGCAGCCGAAAAAGACCAAGTACCGCAAGCAACAGAAGGGCCGCAACCGTGGCGTCGCCATGACCGGCAACCGCGTGAGCTTCGGGGAATACGGCCTCAAGGCCACCACCCGCGGCCGCATCACGGCGCGCCAGATCGAGGCGGCGCGACGCGCCATGACCCGCCACATCAAGCGCGGCGGCAAGATCTGGATCCGGGTCTTTCCCGACAAGCCCATCACCAAGAAGCCGGTGGAGGTGCGCCAGGGGAAAGGCAAGGGTAACGTGGAATACTGGGTGGCCCTCACGCAGCCCGGCCGGGTGCTCTACGAGATGGAGGGCGTGCCGGAGTCGGTGGCCCGCGAGGCCTTTCGCCTGGCGGCGGCCAAGCTGCCTGTGAAGACCACTTTCGTGACGCGGAACGTGATGTGATGAAAGCGAGCGAATTGAGAGAGAAATCCATACCCGAACTGCGCCAGGAACTGCTGGAACTGCTGCGCGAACAGTTCAACCTGCGCATGCAGAAGGGTTCGGGACAGTTGAGCCAGACCCACAAGCTGGGTGAGGTGCGCCGTAATATCGCGCGCGTCTATACGGTGATCAACGAAAAGAAGAGGGCGGGTGAGACATCATGAGTGAACAGGAAAAGCCTGGCCGTACCGTGACCGGTTACGTGGTCAGCGACAGGATGGACAAGACCATCACGGTGAAGATCGAGCGCAAGGTGCCTCATCCCCTGTACAAGAAATACGTGCGGCGCTCGACCAAGATCCATGCGCATGACGAGAACAATGAATGCCGCATCGGCGATATCGTCATGGTGCAGGAGTGCCGTCCCCTGTCCAAGACCAAGTCCTGGCGCCTGGTCAGGGTCGTCGAGCGGACGGCCTGAGGCGGGGCAGGCCCCTGCGGTGCCGTTGCTGCGCCGCCCGGGGACAGACGAAACGAATTTGCAGAATCCGGAGATTAGCGATGATACAGATGCAGACGAGACTGGAGGTGGCCGACAACAGCGGCGCGCGCCAGTTGATGTGTATCAAGGTGCTGGGCGGCTCGCACCGCCGTTATGCCAACATCGGCGATATCATCAAGGTGAGCGTCAAGGAGGCCATTCCCCGTGGCAAGGTGAAGAAGGGCGAGGTCTACAATGCCGTGGTGGTGCGCACCCGCAAGGGCGTGCGGCGTCCCGATGGCTCGGTGATCCGTTTCGACAGCAATGCCGCGGTGCTGCTCAACAACCAGAAGCAGCCCATCGGCACCCGCATCTTCGGACCGGTGACCCGTGAGCTGCGCACGGAGCAGTTCATGAAGATCATTTCGCTCGCCCCGGAGGTGCTGTGAGCAGCGCACAGCGCTGTGCTCAGGCGTTGCAGTTGACCGAATATTGGAATCAGTGGGATGCGTAAGTTCAGGAAAAACGACGATGTGATTGTGATCGCCGGCAGGGACAAGGGCAAGCGGGGCACGATATTGCGCGTGCTGCCCGATGACCGGGTCGTGGTGGAGAACGTCAATGTGGTGAAGCGTCACACCAAGCCCAATCCCGCCAAGGGAACGCCGGGAGGGATCATCGAAAAGGAGATGCCCATCCACGTCTCCAACGTGGCCCACTTCAACCCGGTGACCAAGCGGGCCGACCGGGTGGGATTCCGGACCCTGGAGGACGGCCGCAAGGTGCGCTATTTCAAGTCGAACGACGAAGTGCTGGATGTCTGAACGGGATCAGAGATAGAAACACACGAAAAGACTGGACTGGATTATGGCTAGATTGCAGGAACATTACCGGGACACCGTCGTACCGCAGCTCATGGAACGCTTCGGTTACAGCAGTGTCATGCAGGTGCCGCGAATCACCAAGATCACCCTCAACATGGGTCTGGGTGAGGCCGTGGGCGACAAGAAGGTGATCGAACACGCCATGGCGGATCTGGCCATGATCAGCGGGCAGAAGCCGGTGGTGACCCGGGCGCGCAAGTCCATCGCCGGTTTCAAGATTCGCGAGGGGTGGCCCATCGGCTGCAAGGTCACCTTGCGCAAGGTGCGCATGTACGAGTTCCTCGACCGTCTCATCAATATCGCCATCCCCCGCATCCGTGATTTCCGCGGCCTGAGCGGCAAGGCATTCGACGGCCGGGGCAACTACAGCATGGGCGTGCGCGAGCAGATCATGTTTCCGGAGATCGACTACGACAAGATCGACGCCCTGCGCGGGCTGGACATCACCATCACCACCAGCGCCAGGACCGACGAGGAAGGGCGGGCGCTGCTGGAGGCATTCAGTTTTCCATTCAGAAATTAATTCGATACAGGTGGCCCTATGGCAAAGGTTTCAATGGTCAATCGCGAACTCAAGCGTCGGCGCATGGTAGAGAAGTACGCTGCCAGGCGCGCAGAGCTGAAACGCAGACTGAAGGATCCCAATCTCAGCGAAGAAGAGCGCAGCGAGCTGTGGCGCAAGTTCCACTCCCTGCCGCGCGATTCCAGTCCCAGCCGCCTGCGTAACCGCTGCCGGCTCAGCGGCAGGCCCCACGGGTATTACCGCAAGTTCGGCCTGGGACGCAACAAGCTGCGGGAGGCCGCCATGCGCGGCGACATTCCGGGCCTGGTGAAGGCGAGCTGGTGAGCCGCCAGATGCGGTTCCGCCCGATGTGACCCCAGCGATATAGACCCGGACATACTGAGAGTCTCGTAGTTGAATGGATATGGTCCGACTGTTGGTACGCCGCTTCGGTAGCCTGGATGAAGCGCTGCAAAAGCGCAATCCAGGAAACCAGCCGGCAAAACCCCACACCCGGATTACGTTCCACTCCATCCGGGCTACGTATTTTGATATGGACAATTATGAGACCATTAATAATCTGACAGACGAAGCAATCATTGGAAACGAATCATGAGCATGAATGACCCCATCGCGGATATGCTGACCCGGATCCGCAATGCCCAGGCCGCCGAGAAGGCTCAGGTCAGCATGCCCTCTTCCAAGCAGAAGGTGGCGATCGCCAAGGTGCTGCAGGAAGAGGGTTATATCACCGCCTATGCCGTGGGCGGCGACGAGAAGAAGCCGGAATTGACCATTACCCTGAAATACCACGAAGGGCGGCCGGTGATCGAGCAGATCCAGCGGGTCAGCCGGCCCGGGCTGCGTGCCTATCGCGGCAAGGACGAATTGCCGCGGGTCAACGGCGGCCTGGGGATCGCCATCGTCTCGACCTCCGCGGGGGTCATGACGGACCGCGCCGCGCGCGCAGCCGGCCACGGTGGTGAAGTGATCTGTATTGTTTCATAGGAACAGGAAGCGAAGAACTGAAGCCATGTCCAGAGTTGCAAAGAAACCTGTTGCCATTCCCGCCGGTGTCGAGGTCAAGATCGAAGGCGATGCCGTTGCCGTCAAGGGGGCCAAGGGGCAGTTGCAGTTCACCCTGCATCCCGATGTCCGGGTGGAACGGGAAGGCGACGAACTGAGAGTCACGGCGCGCGGCAATGGCAAACAGGCCAATGCCATGGCCGGCACGACCCGTGCCCTGGTCAGTAACATGGTGACCGGCGTCAGCCAGGGCTTCGAGAAGAAGCTGACCCTGGTGGGTGTGGGATATCGCGCGCAGGCCCAGGGCAAGACCCTCAATCTGACCCTCGGGTTTTCTCATCCGGTGAATTACCCCGTGCCGGAGGGGGTGACGGTGGAAACGCCAAGCCAGACCGAAGTGGTGATCAGGGGCGTGGACAAGCAGCAGGTGGGTCAGGTCGCCGCCGAGATCAGGGCCTATCGACCGCCTGAGCCTTACAAGGGCAAGGGCGTGCGTTACGCCGACGAACAGATTGTCCTCAAAGAGGCGAAGAAGAAATAAGGAAGGGTGGAGTCGTGGACAAGAAGACAGCACGCATGCGCCGGGCGCGGAAGGCCCGGGCGAAGATCCGGGAACTGGGCAGGTATCGTCTCTGCGTGCATCGCACGCCGCGCCATATCTATGCCCAGGTGATCAGCCCCAGCGGCGCGGAGGTGGTGGCCAGTGCCTCGACCCTGGATCCTGACGTGAAGGCGAGTATTGACGGTGCCACCGGCAATGTTGCGGCGGCCGTGGTGGTGGGCAGGGTCATTGCCGAGCGGGCCAGGGCCAAGGGGTTGAGCAAGGTGGCTTTCGACCGCTCCGGATTCAGGTATCACGGCCGGATCAAGGCGCTGGCGGATGCCGCGCGCGAAAACGGTCTGGAATTTTAAGGGGAATCTTTCAAGGGCACAGACATGTCGAGATTGGATACACTCGGAAATACCGAGGAATTTCAGGAAAAGCTGGTGGCCGTGCGGCGCGTGGCCAAGGTGGTCAAGGGCGGTCGCCAGTTCGGGTTCTCTGCCCTCACGGTGGTCGGCGACGGCAACGGTCGCGTGGGTTTTGGCAGCGGCAAGGCCCGCGAAGTACCCGCCGCCATTCAGAAGGCCATGGAGGAGGCGCGCCGCAACATGGTCAGGATCGCGCTCAAGGACAAGACCCTGCAGTATCCCATCACGGCCCATCATGGGGCCGCCAAGGTCTTCATGCAGCCCGCATCTCCAGGTACGGGGATCATCGCCGGCGGGGCCATGCGGGCCGTCTTCGAGGTGCTGGGCGTGCAGGACGTGCTGGCCAAGTGTATCGGTTCCAGCAACCCGGTCAACGTGGTGCGCGCCACCATCAAGGGCCTGCAGCAGATGGCGGATCCCCAGTCAGTGGCGGCGAAGCGGGGCAAGAAGGTGAAGGAAATTCTGGAGTGATCACGTCATGGCGGAGAAGAAGAAACTGAGAGTCACCCTGGTGCGCAGTCCCCACCGCCGCACGGCCTCCCACAAGGCCTGTGTGGCCGGTCTCGGTCTGCGCCGCATGCACCAGACCGTGGAGGTGGAGGATACGCCCTGTACCCGCGGCATGATCAACAAGGTTGCCTACATGCTCAGTGTCGAGGAAGTTTGAAATGAGACTGAATACACTCAAGCCGGCGCCGCGGTCCAGGCGGGCGCCCAAGCGGGTCGGCCGGGGCATCGGTTCGGGTCTGGGCAAGACCTGTGGCCGGGGGCACAAGGGACAGCATTCCCGTTCCGGCGGATACCACAAGGTCGGGTTCGAAGGTGGCCAGATGCCCCTGCAGCGGCGGGTGCCCAAGGTGGGCTTCACCTCGCGGCGCAGTCTGCGCACGGCGGAGGTGCGCCTGCACGAACTGGCCAGGGTGGAGGCCACGGAGATCGATCTGGCGGCGCTGAAACAGGCCAATATCGTGAGCCGGAACATCAGGCGCGTGAAGGTGATCGCCTCCGGCGCCATCGACAAACCCGTGACATTGCGCGGCATTGCCGTTACCAAGGGCGCGCGGGCTGCCATCGAAGCTGCCGGCGGCAGGGTCGAGGACTGAAATGGCCAGGGGCGGGGCAGGCCTGGGAGGCAGTTTGGGCGGCTTGAGCGAGCTCAAGCGGCGCCTGCTGTTCGTCCTGGGTGCCCTGCTGGTGTTCCGCATCGGCACCTTCATTCCCGTGCCCGGCATCGATCCCGATGCGCTGGCAATGCTCTTTGAACAGCAGCGGGGCACCATCATCGACATGTTCAACATGTTCTCGGGCGGTGCCCTGGGACGCCTGTCGGTGTTCGCGCTCAGCGTAATGCCCTATATTTCTGCAGCCATTATCATGCAGCTGCTCACCGCGGTGCATCCCAAGCTGGAGCAGCTCAAGAAAGAAGGCGAATCCGGGCGACGCAAGATCACCCAGTACACACGCTATCTGACACTGGTGCTGGCCACCTTCCAGGCCCTGGGTATTTCCATTGCCCTGGAGAGCCAGGTTATCGGCAACGTGCCCGTGGTGATTGAGGCAGGATGGGGTTTCCGCGTCACCGCCGTGCTGAGCCTGGTGGCGGGCACCATGTTTCTCATGTGGCTGGGTGAGCAGGTGACGGAGCGGGGCGTGGGCAACGGTATTTCCCTGATCATTTTCGCCGGCATCGTCGTGGGACTGCCTTCGGCCATCGGCGGTACCCTGGAGCTGGCCCGCACTGGTGAGCTGCATGCCATGACGGTGCTGTTTCTGGTGGTGCTGGCCCTGGCCGTGACCGCTTTCGTGGTGTTCGTGGAACGGGGGCAGCGCCGCATCACCGTGAACTATGCCAAACGGCAGCAGGGGCGCAAGGTCTATGCCGGGCAGACCAGCCATCTGCCGCTGAAGCTGAACATGGCGGGGGTGATTCCGCCCATTTTCGCCTCGGCGATCATTCTCTTTCCCAGCACCATTGCCGGCTGGTTCGGCAACGCAGAGGGGATGGGCTGGTTGACCGATGTGGCCACGGCCCTGTCTCCCGGTCAGCCCATCTATGTGATCCTGTTCGCGGTGGCGATCATATTCTTCTGTTTTTTTTATACCGCCTTGCAGTACAACCCCAATGAGACGGCGGAGAACCTGAAGAAGTCCGGTGCTTTCATTCCAGGTATCCGCCCCGGGGAACAGACGGCAAAATACATCGACGCGGTGATGACACGGCTGACACTGGTGGGTGCCATCTATATCACAGCCGTCTGCCTGCTGCCGGAATTCCTGATTGTCTACTGGAATGTGCCGTTCTACTTCGGGGGGACTTCCATCCTGATTATTGTGGTGGTCACCATGGATTTCATGGCGCAGGTGCAGGCACATCTCATGTCCCACCAGTACGACAGCCTGTTGAAGAAGGCCAATCTCAAGGGGCACAAGAAGACCGGACTTCTGCGTTGAGCAGGTTGCGGTCAGGCATTTGTATGGAGAAGAGCTATGAAGGTTAGAGCCTCGGTAAAGAAAATCTGTCGCAACTGCAAGATCATCCGCCGCCGCGGTGTGGTGCGGGTGATCTGCAAGGATGCCCGGCACAAGCAGCGCCAGGGATAGGGTGCGAAGCCGGTGCCCCGTTCATTTAATGATTGATTTATTTCGCGAACGGACATAAAATCGACCGTTTTCGCGGAGCTGGACAACAGGAGAGCTGAAATCGATGGCCCGTATTGCTGGCATCAATATTCCCGTCAACAAGCACACCGTGATTGCCCTGACCTCGATCTATGGCATCGGCGCTACGCGGGCGAGGCAGATCTGTGCCGCCGCCAACGTCGATCCCGCGGTCAAGGTGCGCGACCTTACCGAGGGTGAGCTGGAGGCACTGCGGACCGAGGTGGGCAAGTATACGGTGGAAGGCGATCTGCGCCGCGAAGTGAACATGAATATCAAGCGCCTGATGGACCTGGGCTGCTACCGCGGCATCCGGCACCGGCGCGGCCTGCCTTTGCGCGGCCAGCGTACCAAGACCAATGCCCGAACCCGCAAGGGACCGCGGCGCCCCATCAAGCGTTGACATAACTGACTGGGTAGAAAGCGAATATGGCAAAAGGAAGTTCACGGACACGCAAGAAGGTCAAGAAGAACGTGGTTGACGGGGTGGCCCACATCCACGCTTCGTTCAACAACACCATCGTCACCATCACCGACCGGCAGGGCAATACACTGGCCTGGGCCTCGGCCGGTGCTTCCGGGTTCAAGGGGTCGCGCAAGAGTACACCCTTTGCCGCCCAGGTGGCCGCCGAGAAGGTGAGCAATGTGGTCAAGGAATTCGGGATGAAGAACATGGACGTCATGGTCAAGGGACCCGGTCCGGGGCGTGATTCCGCCGTCCGCGCGCTGCATGCGGCCGGCTTCAAGATCAACAGCATTGCGGATGTGACGCCCATCCCCCACAACGGCTGTCGTCCGCCCAAGAAACGGCGTGTATAAGGTAGGTTAATCGTGGCCAAGTATACTGATGCAAAGTGTCGTCTGTGTCGCCGTCAGGGAGAGAAGCTCTTCCTCAAGGGCGAAAAGTGTTTCACGTCCAAGTGTGCCATCGAGAAGCGCGGTTTCCCGCCGGGACAGCACGGCAAGCGGCGTGCACGCCTGACCGATTATGCCATCCAGCTGCGTGAGAAGCAGAAGGTCCGTCGTATCTATGGTGTTCTGGAAAAACAGTTCCGGCGTTACTACAAGGAGGCCGACCGTCGCAAGGGTTCCACCGGCGAGAATCTGCTCCAGCTCCTCGAATGCCGCCTCGACAATGTGCTGTATCGCATGGGCATCGGCGCATCGCGCAGCGAGGCGCGTCAGCTTGTGCGGCACAATGCTATTACCGTGAACGGGCAGAAGGTCAACATACCCAGTTACCAGGTGAAACCCGGCGATGTGATCGCCGTGACCGAGGCGGCCAAAAAACAGTTGCGCATCCAGGCATCCATCGAGCTGGCCCAGCAGCAGGGACTGTGCGGGTGGGTCGAGTTCGATCCCGAGAAGATGCAGGGCGTGTTCAAGGCGGTACCGGAACGCAGCGACCTGCCTGCGGAGATCAACGAACATCTTATTGTTGAGTTGTATTCCAAGTAATTTCGGTTTGCGCCACAGCTAGAGAGGAATTTTCATGAAGGGCTCAGCAAGAGAATTGTTGAAACCACATCTCGTCGATGTCCAGTCCATCGACGAGTGCCACGCCAGGATCACCATGGAGCCGCTGGAGCGCGGTTTCGGCCATACGCTGGGCAATGCCCTGCGGCGCATCCTGTTGTCCTCCATCCCCGGTTGTGCCGTCACCGAGGTGGAGATCGAGGGTGTGCTCCACGAGTACACCACCATCGAGGGGGTCCAGGAGGATGTGCTCGACATCCTGCTGAACCTGAAGAACCTTTCGGTCCGCATGGAGGGCCGGGACGAGGCCACGCTGGTACTGAAGAAAAAGGGCTTCGGGCCGGTCTATGCCCGGGATATCGAACTCGTGAACGATGTGGAGATCGTCAATCCTGACCTGGTGATTGCCCACATGACAGAGGCCGGCGAACTTAACATGACCCTCAAGATCGAACGCGGGCGCGGCTATCAGCCCGCCACGGTGCGCAAGGAGGGCGAGGAAGGCAGCCGTCCCATCGGGCGCCTGCTGCTGGATGCCTCTTTCAGCCCCATCCGCCGCGTCACCTACACGGTGGACACGGCCCGCGTGGAGCAGCGCACCGATCTGGACAAGCTGATCATCGAGCTGGAGACCAACGGCAGCGTCAATCCCGAGGAGACCATCCGCCGGGCGGCCGCCATTCTCCAGGAGCAGCTTTCGGTCTTCGTGACACTGGAGAGTACGGAAGAGGAAACCCAGGCCGAGCCCGAAGCCGAGATCGATCCCATCCTGCTGCGTCCGGTGGACGATCTGGAATTGACCGTGCGTTCAGCCAATTGCCTGAAGGCGGAGAATATCTATTACATCGGTGATCTGATCCAGCGCACCGAGGTGGAGCTGCTCAAGACGCCCAACCTGGGCAAGAAGTCCCTCACCGAGATCAAGGACGTGCTGGCGACCCATGGTCTGTCACTGGGGCTGCGCCTGGAGAACTGGCCGCCGCCGAGCCTCCAGCGCAAGGGCAAGGATAACGAGAAGGAAGTGGCCCCCGCCTGAAGGCGGCTGGAAAGGCCGACGAAAACAACCGTGTTGAGCAAGTAGGAACCGGATCATGCGTCACCGACACAGTGGAAGAAAGCTGAACCGCACCAGCAGTCACCGTCAGGCCATGTTCAGGAACATGGCCGCCTCGCTGGTGAGGCACGAAATCATTCGTACCACGCTGCCCAAGGCCAAGGAGCTGCGCCGCGTGGTAGAACCCCTCATCACCCTGGCCAAGGAGGACACCGTGGCCAAGCGCCGTTTGGCCTTTGCCCGGGTGCGGGACAAGGAGGCCGTGGCCAAACTGTTCAACGAGCTGGGGCCCCGCTACAGGGAACGTCCCGGCGGTTACCTGCGCATTCTCAAGTGCGGTTTCCGTCCCGGCGACGCGGCGCCCATGGCCTATGTGGAGCTGGTGGACCGGCCCGTGCCGGAGGAGGCGGAAGAAGCCGCTGCCGAATGAAGACAAGGACCGGGCCATGTGCCCGGTTTTTTGTCTCTGTGCCGTGGGGACGGGCGATGGGTAAGGGATGATGCGTGATGAAGGTGCTGCGCTCTTCACCTGATGTATCGCTCATCCCCCATCACTTATTAACCCGGCAACAATATATATCGTGTTCAGCGTTTCAGGCAGGCGCTGGATCAAGGCGCGGCACGCAGGGAATGGCCCGGCCCTTGCCAAGTGCCGCAACACCGAGCCGGCGCCTGCCTGAAACGCCTGACTTGTTGAAATTCATATGGCAGGCCGCCGCGTGCGCGCACGCAGACGGTGTTGGCGAAGCTTGCTGTAGAATGACTACAGCGGCGCTCCGCCGCCTTGCTGCGTGTCCGCACGCGGCGGCTGAACATGACATATATTGTTGCCGGGTTAATAATTTCCAGACCATGATCGTCCTGTTCACCGACTTTGGCCTTGAAGGCCCTTACGTGGGCCAGATGAAGGCAGTGTTGTGCCGCGAGGCCCCGGCGGTGCCGGTGATCGATCTGTTTGCCGATGCGCCGACCCACGATCCCCATGCCGCTGCCTACCTGCTGGCGGCCTATGCCGGCGGTTTTCCGCCGGGCACGGTATTTCTGTGCGTGGTGGATCCCGGCGTGGGCAGTGAGCGCCTGCCCCTGGTGGTGGAGGCAGACGGTCGGTGGTACGTGGGCCCGGACAATGGGCTTTTCAACATGGTGGCACGGCGGGCCGAGGCGCTGCGCTGCTGGCAGATCACATGGCGTCCCTCGCGCCTTTCCGCCACATTCCATGGCCGCGATCTCTTTGCGCCAGTGGCTGCAAGGCTCGCCCGTGGAGAAGCGGCGCCGGGTGAGCCCCTGGACACGGCCGTGGTCGTGGACGACAGCTGGCCCGATGACTATGCCTGTATCGTCTACGTCGATCATTTCGGCAACGCCATGACGGGGATTCGGGGTGCGGTTCTGCCCAGGGATGCCGTGCTGGGAGTAAAGAGCTGGCGCATCGCTTACGCCCGCACCTATGCCGAGGCGCCGCCGGGGGTGCCGTTCTGGTATGAAAATGCCAATGGCCTGGTGGAAATCGCCATCAACGGCGGGCGGGCAGTGGATCTTCTTCACCTGTGTCCCGGCGAGCCGGTCAACGCCCCGGCCCTGGCGCGCGAGTAGACCCGGTCAAAAGGTGCCAAGAGCCTGTTATTCCGTGGATTATTGCAGTTCAGGGCGTAAGCTGCCGTTAACTGCAGGTATTCATTATAATAATAATAAAGATAAGACGGATTGATCTGGCAAGAAACTGCGGGAGAGCCTTTCCCCCACCGGCCTGCTCTCCCACCATGCTCGCTATGATCGCCTAAATCCGACAGACTCCTAAGGGGACGGATAGCTAAATGGACTGACTGGGAAAGGATCATGACCAACGTCATCAACCGCTGGTATCGCAAGTATTTCTCCGATCCCGAGGGGGTGATACTGGCGATTCTCCTGGTACTGGGCTTTGCGGTCGTCATATTCATGGGCGACATGCTGGCGCCCGTGTTGGCCAGCGTGGTCCTGGCCTACCTGCTGGAAGGCCTGGTCGCTCCCCTGGAGAACAAGAATATCGGCCGCTTCTGGGCGGTGTTGCTGGTTTTCGTCCCCTTTCTCGCCTTCCTGCTTTTCATCCTCCTCGGGCTGCTGCCCTTGCTTACGAATCAGGTCAAGCAACTGGTCCAGGAGTTGCCCAACATGATCGCCAAGGGTCAGCAGCTGCTCATGCAGCTCCCGGAGCGCCATCCCAATTTCATCTCCGAGGCCCAGGTCCAGGAATTCATTGCTTCCATGAGTTCCACGGTGGGCAACATGGGCCAGCAGGTCCTTTCGTTGTCACTGGCCTCCATTTCGGGGGTTTTCACCTTTCTGGTCTATCTGATTCTGGTGCCGGTACTGATCTTTTTCTTTCTCAAGGACAAGCGCATGATCCTGGACTGGATCAGCCGTTATCTGCCCCGGGAACGGCGCCTGGCCAAGCAGGTATGGGAAGAAATGGACCGCCAGATCGGCAACTACGTGCGGGGCAAGTTCACTGAGATCCTCATCGTGGGGGTGGTGACTTACATCGTCTTCATGATCATGGGGCTCAACTATGCCATGCTGCTGGGAGCCCTGGTGGGGCTGTCGGTGATCGTTCCCTACCTGGGGGCCATCGCTGTTACCTTTCCCGTGGCACTCATCGCCTATTTCCAGTGGGGGTGGGGCAACGAGTTCATCTATGTGATGGTGGCCTATCTCATCATCCAGGCCGTGGACGGCAATATTCTCGTGCCCTGGCTGTTTTCAGAGGCCGTCAATCTTCATCCTGTGGCCATCATCACCGCGATCCTGTTTTTCGGCGGCATCTGGGGATTCTGGGGCGTGTTTTTCGCCATTCCCCTGGCCACACTGGTCAAGGCCGTCATGGATGCCTGGCCGCGCAACGATGCAGCCGATGAACTGCAACCTGTCCCGCGGGAGCCGCCGCGCGTGGCTGCCGGGGGGGAATGAGCGTCTGATGGGTCATTTGGGTCAGCCTGTTGCCTGTCTGTGCATGACATGGCTGGCCCGCAGGGAGCGGAGCGAGAGCGAAACGCGGCATGGATCGTGTTTCTCCCAGGATGCCGGCCCTCGGGACGCGCATCCACGCTGCAGGCGGCCGTCAGTCAACAATGCAAGTCGTGATAGTCGAGGTTCGTTGGCCTCAGTGGGGGTTTGTCTTTCCAGGTAACATCTGTCAGCTCGAGCGCAGCGAGAAATGGCAGTAACCCTGTCATTTCGAGTACAGCGAGAAATCTTGGGGGCAGTGGGGAAGATTTCTCCCTTCGGTCGAAATGACAAGAAAGCGCGGTCGCAATGACAGATGACTTGTCATTCCGAGCGCAGCGAGGAATCCGGGGCCGCTGGCACAGGGTTTCTCCCTTCGGTCGAAATGACAAGAAAGCGCGGTCGCAATGACAGATGACTTGTCATGCCGAGCGCAGCGATGAATCCGGGCCGCTGGCACAGGGTTTCTCCCTTCGGTCGAAATGACAAGAAAGCGCGGTCGCAATGACAGATGAGTTGTCATTCCGAGCGCAGCGAGGAATCTGAAACCGCTGAAACAGGGTTTCTCCCCTCGGTCGAAATGACAAGGAGATACCGAGCCTCGGGGCCTGCATTCAGTCCCAAATAAGCGCTCAGTCATCACCCATTAAGCGCCTTCAGGGCTTCCAGCACCTCTTCCACGTGCCCGGCCACTTTCACGCCGCGCCATTCCCGGCGCAGCACCCCTTCGCTGTCGATGAGGAAAGTGCTGCGTTCGATGCCGCGCACCTGTTTCCCGTACATGTTCTTCATTTTGATCACATCGAAGAGCTGACACAGGTGCTCGTCGGTGTCGGCGATGAGGTCGAAGGGAAACTGCTGTTTCTCCTTGAATTTCTCGTGGGACTTGAGGCTGTCCCGGGAGACGCCCAGGACGATGCCGCCGCGTCGGCGCACCTTGGCGTAGTGATCGCGGAAGTCCTGCCCCTCCCGGGTGCATCCTGGGGTGCTGTCCTTGGGATAGAAATAAAGAATCACATGCTTGCCACGCAGGTCGGAAAGGCGGAGGGTCTTGCCGCCGGTGGCTTGCGCCTCGAAATCCGGTACTTTCTTGTTCAGGACGACTTTGGACATGTGCTGTACTCCTCGCGTTGTTGTGTGCCGGGCGCCATGGGTCGTGTCAGACACCTTGATGGAGCGGTTCCATGGTGACATCGATGTTGAGTTCATCGCAGAAACCCAGGAATTCTTCCCGCAACGCCGCGATGCGCGTTTCCCCCGGTACGTTCACCAGCATGGTGAGGGCAAACATGGGGGCGCCGGTATGCGCCGCCGCATAGCTGTCCGTTTCCAGGCTCTCGATGTTGATGTGGCGGGAAGAGAAGAACTGTGCCAGCTGGTGGACGATGCCGGGATGATCCAGTGCCACGGCATGGACCCGGTAGGGAATCCGGTCGGGTTGCGGTGGCCGCGGCCTGGTCTTCTTGCTGATCAGGGTCAATGAGAGGGTGCCGGCGAGCGCCGGCAGGGCCTGCTCCAGGCGCTCGATGTCGGCTGCCGCGCCGCTGACCAGGAGCATGAGGGCGAATTCCCCGCCCAGCACCGTCATGCGGCTGTCCACCACGTTGCAGGCGCAGTCGAGAATGAGCTGGGTCAGGTCATTGACGATGCCCGGCCGGTCTTCGCCCAGTGCCGAGATCACCAGGTGTTCTGTCGTCTTCAAGGCAGTTCTCCTTTGGTTGCCGCCATGCATCAAATGATACGGCAATTTTCCACCTTGCGGACCTGGATTTTCCCAGATCCTTCACAGACCCTTCCCAGACCTTTCCCAGGCCGGTACAGCCGGGATAGTACGGGCTGGCAGGTGACGGACCCTCGCGGTGCCGATTTCCTACTATTTTGGTATATTATCAAAATAGTCGGTCAATGGGTTCGAGTGGAGGTGTCCCTTGACGGAGTCGAGACACGAGCATCCCTGGTGGCGTACAGCCGATGTGGTTTTTGGCGGCAGTGCCCTGCTGGCGTTGATATTGGATTATTTCTGGCCCCTGAGCTTCCAGACACTGGGTCTGGGGTCGGGAGATTCCTTCTGGCAGCATGTCCTGGCGGTCACCCTGCTCCTGTCGGGCGGGGCGGTCATCTTCCTCTCGAAAAGGGCACTGCGGCGCGCCGGCGAGACCTCGGCGCCGGACGTGGCGACGCAGCGTATCGTCAAGCACGGCATGTACCGATATTCGCGCAACCCCCTTTATCTCGGCCTGCTGCTGTGTTACGTGGGATTGGGTTTCGGTATCGATCTTCCCTGGCTGCTCATTCTCGCCCTGCCCACGATGATCCTCACGCATTGGCTGCTCATCAGGCCTGAGGAACGGTACCTGCTGCAGCGCTTCGGTCGCGAATTCGTCCAGTACAAGGAAACCGTGCGTCGCTGGTTGTAGGCGCTCGCCCTTCCGCGTCATAATAAGGGCCGTTTTTTCGGAGGGGAGGCGTGATGTTTCACGGCAGCATGGTGGCCCTGGTGACGCCCATGGCGGCGGATGGCAGCGTGGATGACGCTGCACTGGCGCGCCTGGTGGAGCGCCATGTGGCCTGCGGCACCGATGCCATCGTGGCGGTGGGCACCACCGGCGAGTCGGCGACCCTGAGCACGGAAGAGCATTGCGCGCTGATCCGGCGGGTGGTGGAACTGGCGGCCGGGCGGGTGCCGGTGATCGCCGGCACGGGTTCCAACAGCACCCAGGAGGCCATCGAGCTGACCCGTTGCGCCATGGAGGCCGGCGCCGATGCCTGTCTCCTGGTGACGCCCTATTACAACAAGCCCACCCAGGAAGGTCTCTATCGCCATTTCAGGGCCATCGCCGAGGCGGTGCCCATTCCCCAGATCCTGTACAACGTGCCGGGGCGCACGGCTTGTGACATGTTGCCGGAAACAGTGGAGCGTCTGTCTCATGTGCCCAATATCGTCGGCATCAAGGAGGCCACCGGTGACCTGGCGCGGACCCGGGAAATCATCGGGCGCTGCCAGGGACGCCTGGACTTCTACAGCGGTGACGATGCCACGGCGCTGGAGAGCCTGCTGCTCGGTGGCAAGGGGGTCATTTCCGTGACCGCCAACATCCTGCCCCGCGAGATGCACGAAATGTGTGCCACGGCCCTGGCGGGCGACGAGAATGAGGCACGCCGCCTCAATGCGCGCCTGCAACCCCTGCATCGTGATCTCTACGTGGAGGCCAATCCCATCCCCGTCAAGTGGGCGCTCCATGCCATGGGGCTCATCCCCCCGGGGATCCGCCTGCCCCTGACGGTCCTGTCCGAGCAGTATCATGCCACGGTGCGCCAGGCCCTGGTGGCGAGCGGCGCCCTCTCGGAATCCGCTTCAGAACCGCGTACTGAAGCGGGTGGCGGTCCCGAAACCGGCAATGCATGAGGCCCCGACGCCGATTCCGACGCCGACTCTGGCCCGGGCGGCGGCGCGGTGGCCGGTCCTGCCCGTCCTGCTGGTGTTGTTGCTCTGCGCCTGCAGCACACCACCGGTGAACTATCGCGATATCGAACTCCTGCCCCCCCTCGAGGTGCCGGCAGATCTGCAGCCGCCGCGGACCGATACCCGGATGGCCATTCCCGGCTTGTCCTTGACGGATGTCGAGGCCGTGCGCCGTCGCCTGGCCGCGGAAATCCAGCAGAGCGTGGAAGAGATCGAGGCACCGCCGGAAATCCTGCTGTCACCCGGGCAGTCCGCCCCGGCACCGCGGGGCGTCGTCGCGCCGCCGGCAGAAGCGCCTGCGACACCTGACGCGCACGGGGCAGGGCACCACTGAGCGTGGGGGCGCGGCTGAAGTTTGCTTCCCTGGGCAGCGGCAGCCGAGGCAATGCCACGGTGGTGCGCTGCAATGGCACCTGCATCATGGTGGATTGCGGCTTCTCCCTGCGCGAGACGCGCCGCCGCCTCGCCCGCCTGCGCCTGTCTCCTGCGGACCTGAGCGCGATCCTGGTAACCCATGAGCATGGCGACCATGTGCGTGGTGTCGCGGCGCTTGCCTGTGCCGCCGACATACCCGTGTGGATGAGCGCCGGTACGGCGCGGGCTGCTGCAAGCCATGCCCGGGAGATCGTGGACCTGCGCCTTCTGAACAGCCACCAGGCCTTTGCCGTGGGTGACCTGGAGATACGGCCCTTTCCCGTTCCCCACGATGCCCGTGAGCCCTGCCAGTTCGTGGTGGGCAATGGTGAACACCGACTGGGCCTGCTCACGGATACCGGCACGACCACGCCTCATCAGGCCGAGGTACTGGACGGCTGCGAGGCATTGCTGCTCGAATGCAATCACGACGAGGCGCTGCTCGCCCGCAGTGCCTATCCGCCGGCAGTGCGGGCACGCATCGGCGGGCGGCTGGGTCATCTCAGCAATCGTCAGGCGGGCGGGCTGCTCGCACGCCTGGGGACCACGCGCCTGCAGCATGTGGTGGCCGCCCATCTCAGCGAGCAGAACAACACGGTGGCGCTCGCACGGGACGCGCTCAGCGCGGCGCTGGGGTGTGAGCCTGGCTGGATCGGCATTGCCACCCAGGACGGTGGCCTGGCCTGGCGCGAGATTCTATAATAACAATTTTGATGCGCCGTGGCGGCGCTTTGGAGTCGCAATCATGCAAATCGAGAAAGAACTGTATTCTGGCAAGGCCAAGACGGTCTATACGACAGCGGATCCGGATCGCCTGATCCTGTATTTCAGGGACGATACCTCCGCCTTCGATGGTGAAAAGACGACGCAGCTCGCGCGCAAGGGCATGGTCAACAACAAGACCAATGCCTACATCATGGAGCAACTGGAGAAGGCGGGCATTCCCACCCATTTCGAGCGCGTCCTGTCCAGCAACGAGAGCCTGGTCAAGCGTCTCGACATGATTCCCCTGGAGTGCGTGGTGCGCAACATCACTGCAGGCAGCATCTGCCGGCGCCTGGGCGTGGAGGAGAACATGGACCTGGATCCGCCCACCTTCGAGTTCTTTCTCAAGAACGACGAGCTCCACGATCCCATGGTCAACGAGTACCACATTCGATCCTTCGGCTGGGCGAGCGACGAGGAAGTGGCCACCATGAAGCGCCTCACCTTCGAGGTCAATGACGTGCTCAAGCAGCTTTTTCTGGATGCCGGGATTCTGCTGGTGGACTACAAGCTGGAATTCGGCCGCTATCATGGCGAAGTGATGCTGGGCGACGAATTCACCGCCGACGGCTGCCGTCTCTGGGATGCGGCCACCCGGGAGAAACTGGACAAGGACCGTTTCCGCCAGGATATGGGGGGGGTGGTGGAGGCCTACGAGGAAGTGGCCCGGCGCCTGGGCGTGGAGCTGGATTGAGCGGTTCTCCCGCCTGGCGATCCCGTTTCCTCCTGTTGTGAGCGGGTGAGGCGCGCCTGCAAGCCATGCTCATCCTGCGCGGCAGCCCCGCCCTTTCCGATTTCCGCCTGACCCGACTGCGCGAGCGACTCCGCGAGGCGGTGTCCGAGGTGGCGGGCCTGTCAGCCGAGCATGTCCATTTCGTGGACCTGGAGCGCCCCCTGGACGAGGCGGAGCAGCAGGTACTGGCCAGGCTCCTCGATTACGGCCCGCCGCCCGGGGCAGCGCCGCCGAAGGGGACCCTGCTGCTGGTCCTGCCCCGCTTCGGCACCGTCTCGCCCTGGTCCAGCAAGGCCACCGACATCGCCCACCGCTGCGGCCTGCAGAAGGTGCTGCGTATCGAGCGGGGTACCGCTTATTACCTGCGTTGCCGTGAGGGCGTGGACCCGGACGACGGCTGGCAGGGACGGGCCGCGGCCCTGCTTCATGATCGCATGACCGAGAGTGTCTGCTATGCGTTGAGCGAGGCCGAGGGCCTGTTCCTGCATGCCGATCCCCGTCCGCTGGAAACCGTGGACGTACTGGGCGGAGGGCGTGCCGCCCTGGTGGCGGCGGATCGCGAACTGGGGCTTGCCTTGAGCCCGGACGAGATCGACTATCTCGTGGAGAGTTTCACGGCCCTGGGGCGCAACCCCACGGACGTGGAACTGATGATGTTCGCCCAGGCCAATTCGGAGCACTGTCGCCACAAGATCTTCAACGCCGACTGGCGTATCGACGGCCAGGCGCAACCGCACAGCCTGTTCGCCATGATCCGCCAGACACATGAAGCCGCCCCCGAGGGCGTGCTTTCCGCCTATGCCGACAATGCCGCGGTGCTGGCGGGTCCTGAGTGCCTGCGTTTTTTTCCCGACCCCGCCGACGGGGTGTACCGCCCCGTGCGCGAGGCGGCCCATATCAACATCAAGGTGGAGACCCACAATCATCCCACCGCCATCGCGCCCTTCCCCGGGGCGGCGACCGGTGCCGGCGGCGAGATCCGCGACGAGGGTGCCACGGGGCGGGGCGCGCGGCCCAAGGCCGGCCTGTGCGGCTTTTCCGTCTCCAATCTCAAGATTCCCGGCGCCCGGCGCCCCTGGGAGCGTGAACACGGCAAACCGGGGCGCATCGTCTCCGCGCTGGAAATCATGCTGGAGGGACCCATTGGCGCCGCGGCCTTCAACAATGAGTTCGGGCGCCCCAATCTCGCGGGTTATTTCCGCACCTACGAGGATCATGTCCCGGGTCCCCGTGGGGAACAGCTGCGGGGCTATCACAAGCCCATCATGATCGCCGGCGGGCTGGGCACCGTCCGCCCCTGCCACGTGGAAAAGGCCCGCATCCCTCCCCGCGCCCAGCTCGTCGTGCTCGGCGGGCCGGCCATGCTCATCGGCCTGGGGGGCGGGGCGGCATCCTCCATGGCCAGCGGCAGCAGCAGCGAGGCCCTGGATTTCGCCTCCGTGCAACGGGGCAATCCCGAGATGCAGCGCCGCTGCCAGGAGGTGATCGACCGCTGCTGGCAACTGGGCGGGGACAATCCCATCCTCTCCATCCACGACGTGGGCGCCGGCGGTCTGTCCAACGCCATTCCCGAGATCGTCCACGACAGCGACCGCGGCGCGCGCATCGAGCTGCGGACCATTCCCAGCGACGAGCCGGGCATGAGTCCCATGCAGATCTGGTGCAACGAGGCCCAGGAACGCTACGTGCTCGCGGTGGCACCGGAGCGGCTGGAGGCATTCCAGGCCATCTGCGAACGGGAGCGCTGTCCCTATGCCGTGGTGGGCGAGGTGACCCAGGAGGAACGGCTGGTGGTGGGCGACGGCTATTTCGACAATACGCCGGTGGACATGCCCATGGCGTTGCTCTTCGGCAAGCCGCCCAAGATGCTGCGCGACGTGCGTCATCATCCCTTCACCAAGGAATCCCTGGATCGGGCCGTCATCGATCTGGAAGAGGCCGCCCGGCGCGTGCTGCAATTGCCCGCGGTGGCCGACAAGAGCTTCCTCATCACCATCGGTGACCGCAGCGTCACCGGCCTGGTGGCCCGCGACCAGATGGTGGGGCCCTGGCAGGTGCCGGTGGCGGATGTGGCCGTCACCCTGGCCGATTACGAAGGCTACCGGGGCGAGGCCATGGCCATGGGTGAACGCAGCCCCGTGGCCCTGCTCCACGGGCCGGCCTCCGGGCGCCTCGCCGTGGGCGAGGCGCTGACCAACATCGCCGCCGCGCCCATTGCGCGCCTCGGTGACGTGCGCCTGTCGGCCAACTGGATGGCGGCCGCCGGCGAGCCCGGCGAGGATGCCGTCCTCTACGACACGGTGCGCGCCGTGGCCCTGGAACTCTGCCCTGTCCTGGGGATCGCCATTCCCGTGGGGAAGGATTCCCTGTCCATGAAGACGGTCTGGGCGCAGGATGGAGAGACCCGCGAGATGACCGCGCCCCTGTCGCTCATCGTCAGCGCCTTCGCGCCGGTGACCGACTGCCGTGACGTGCTCACGCCCATGCTGCGCCGCGACCGGGGCGATACGGACCTGATCCTGGTGGACCTGGGCAAGGGCGCCAACCGCCTGGGGGCCTCGGCTCTGGCCCAGGTCTACAACCAGCTGGGCCATCACCCGCCGGACCTGGACGATCCACGGGCCTTGCGTGCCTTTTTCGAGACCCTCCAGGAACTCAATCGCGAGGGTCTGGTGCTGGCCTATCACGACCGCTCGGACGGCGGGCTCTTCGTGACCCTGTGCGAGATGGCCTTTGCCGGCCGCTGCGGCCTGGACATCCAGCTGGAGGACCTGGGGGACGACGTGCTGGCCCTGCTTTTCTGCGAGGAACTGGGGGCGGTGCTCCAGGTACGCCACTGCGACACGGACACGGTCCTGGCAGCCTTCCGCGAGGCGGGCCTGCGTCAGCACACCCATGTCGTGGGCACCCTGCGCGACGACCAGCGCATCGTGTTCCGCCGGGGCAGCGAGATCGTTCTGGCGGCGGAGCGTGCCCACTGGCAGCGCCTGTGGTCGGAGACCAGCTTCCGCATGCAGGCATTGCGGGACAATCCGGACTGCGCCCGGCAACAGTACGATGCCCTGCTGGACGAGGATCCGGGCCTGAGTCCCCGGCTCACCTTCGATCCCGCCGAGGATATCTGTGCCCCCTTCATCAATGCTGGTGCCCGGCCCCGCATCGCCATCCTGCGCGAGCAGGGGGTCAATGGCCAGCAGGAGATGGCGGCGGCCTTCCATCGCGCCGGTTTCGAATGCGTGGACGTGCACATGAGCGACCTCATCGCGGGCCGCCAGGATCTCGCGGGTTTCCAGGGACTGGCCGCCTGCGGCGGTTTCTCCTATGGCGATGTGCTGGGCGCGGGCGGCGGCTGGGCCAAGTCCATTCTCTTCAATGCCCGTGCGCGGGAGGCCTTCGCCGCCTTCTTCCAGCGCGACGACACCTTCGCCCTGGGGGTGTGCAACGGCTGCCAGATGCTTGCCGGCCTGCGGGAACTGATCCCCGGTGCCGGGGCCTGGCCGCGTTTCGTGCGCAACCTGAGCGAGCAGTTCGAGGCCCGCCTGTCACTGGTGGAGGTGCAGCCGTCACCCTCCCTTTTTCTGGAGGGCATGGCCGGCTCGCGGCTGCCCATCGCCGTCGCCCACGGCGAGGGCCGGGTGGAATACCGCGATCCCGCCCATGAGGCCATGCTGGCAGACAACGGCCAGATCGCCCTGCGCTACGTGGACAATCACGGTACGGTCACCGAGCGCTATCCCGCCAACCCCAACGGCTCGCCCGGTGGCGCCACCGCCTTCACCACCCCCGACGGCCGCTTCACCATCATGATGCCCCATCCCGAACGGGTCTTCCGCAGCGTCCAGCATGCCTGGTGCCCGGACGACTGGGGCGAGGACGGCCCCTGGCTGCGCCTGTTCCGCAACGCCCGGCGCTGGCTGGGCTGAGTACCCTGCTGCTGCTGGCCTTGCCCAGTCAGGATTCCAGTCAGGATCGCAGCGGAATTCAGGAAAGATGACCGGAGAAGATGGCGGGAAGAGAGGAGCTGATTTGCCTGCGTTATAATGGCGCAATGAGACAACTGGCCCGTCCGCTCATCTTTGCCCTGGTGTTTCTGCTCCCGCTGACGGCGGCGGTGTTTCTCGCCGTCGAGGGCTTGCGCCTGCGGCCGCCCGTCGTACCCTTGCTGCCGCAACAGGACGAGACGCTGGTGAGAGCGGAGGTGGGCAATGTCGCCGAGGCGGAGGCCCTGTTCCAGCGCCTGGGCTATGCCTGGCCGCCTGCGGACGGGCCTTCCGTGCCGCGCATCGCCCTGGATCCGCTGCCCGCCGACTATCCTGCCGGCCTGGAGACACGGCGCAAGAAGGCCCTGTTCTTCCGGGCCCTGCTGCCCCTGGTGCTGGCGGAGAACCGCGCGCTGCGCGCCCAGCGACAGCATCTGTTGCGCCTCCGGGCGCTGGGGCTGCCGGCACAGGCGGGCACGGCGTCACATGCCTGGCTGCAGGACCTGCTGCGCCGTTATCGCGTCTCCCAGGAGGACGGCCTGGCGCAGGCGGTGGAGCGTCTCCTGCATCGTCTCGACGAAATCCCGCCCGCCCTGGCGCTGGCACAGGCGGCCAACGAGAGTGCCTGGGGAACTTCCCGTTTCGCAAGGATCGCCAACAACCTCTTCGGGCAATGGACCTGGCAGGAGGAGCATGGCATCGTGCCGGCGGAGCGTCCCGAGGGTGAGCGTTACCTGGTGCGCAAGTTTCCCAGCCTGCGCGCCTCGGTGCGTGACTATCTCTACAACCTCAACGTGGGGCACGCCTATGTGGCATTGCGGCGCATGCGCCACGAGATGCGGGCGTCAGGGGAGGCGCTGGATGCCATGGCCCTGGCGGCGGGTCTGAGCCGCTATTCGGAACGGGGCGAGGACTATGTGGAGGAGATCCGCCGTATCATCCGCGGCAATCGCCTGGAGCGGCTCAGCAACGTGGATCTGATGCCGGTCGAGGATGCCCGGCGCCTGGCGCTCATGCTGGACCGGTTGTCCGGAGGGGATGGATAGATGCCGCTAGATACCGTGGCCCCGTGCGGGTACGCAGGCTTGATTGGCGGAGTCTGCTGAAGAGGGTTGCAGCAGAACTCACCTTCCTGCTGCGCATCCGCACACGGCACCCGAAGTTCTGTGCTGTATTTGCTGCCTCGCCACGGCTGAATGCCTTTTATGCAATCATCTTGAATTGACTGACCGTTTGTTGCAGCTCGGAGGCCAGACGCGCGATTTCCTGCCCGGCCGAGTCGATCTGATGAGTGCCGTTGCTGACATCGTGGGACATGTCGCTGATGGCGCTGATGCTGCGGTTTATGTCCTCGGAGACGGTGGTCTGTTGTTCCGTTGCGCTGGCGATCTGGGAGGTCATGTCGCGCATGATGGTCATCGAGTTCAGAATTTTTTCGAGTGATTCATTGCTGGCGGAGACGTTCTGCAGGCTGTCTGAAGCGCGATTGCCGCCCTGATGCATCACAGCGACTGCCTCGCGCGCGCGAGCCTGCAGATTTTCAATCGTTTGTTGTATCTCGTTGGTGGATTCCTGGGTGCGTTGTGCCAGCGTGCGAACTTCGTCTGCCACGACCGCAAACCCTCTTCCCTGCTCGCCAGCCCGGGCTGCCTCGATGGCCGCGTTCAGTGCGAGGAGATTGGTCTGTTCGGCGATGTCCCGGATGACGTCGAGCACTGAACCGATGCTTTCACTGTCGGTTGAGAGCCGTTCGATTACCTGGGAAGCTTTGTAGATTTCTTCTGCGAGAGACTCCATGGATTGGACGACATTCTGGACGACGCCCCGATGTTCCGTGGCTTCCTGGTCGGCTACCTGGGCGGCTTTTGCAGCATCGGAGACATTTCTTGCGACTTCGTGCATGGTGGCCGTCATCTCATTGATGGCGGCGGCAACCTGTTCGGTTTCATTCTTCTGGGTCTCCGTCGCGCTGCAGGATTGGGCGGTTACCGCAGAGAGTTCCTCTGCTGCTGCAGCAAGCTGTGTTGACGCCGCCAGAACCTGTTTCACGACATGGGCCATGCTGTCCATCATCTGATTGAAATTTGCGCCCATCTCGCCAAGCTCATCCCTCCCTTCGGGTGCGCGCAGGGAGAGATCCTTCTCTGCGGCGATTTTCCGCATGACGGTATTGGTCTTCTGCAATGAACGCCTGATACCCGTGGAGATCCAGAAGCCCAGGACAAGCCCGGATAAAATGATGCCGGCGGCAAGCACTGCCATGCCCCAGATGGCATCGGCGCCTTCTTCTTCGGCCGTGAGCGCGGCCTGCTCCGTGAATTTCATGAACGCGATCATCAATCCCTCTAGCGTTTCCTCGATCATGTTTCCTTGCTTGCTGACGGCCGCGAATTTTTCCACGGCTTCGGCCTGACGCCCCATGGAAAACAGTTCAAACATTTCCATTGCAGCCTGTTCGTAGAGCTGGTGTTGTTCTTGTAGGGAAGGTACCTGCGTGAGTATGAGTTGCATCTCGGCCTGGGCCTCCGCGCTTTCGAAGCGATCCAGCCCTTCCCTGGCAATTGTGATTGCGCGATTCATTTGGGCCGAGATCGTCTCGCTCCGAGTTTTGAAACGCTCGCGTTCCTCCTGGATGGGATCTGCATTGCCACCTTGTAGATTCTGCAGCACACCCTTGCGCAGAGCGCGTTCGATGACGAGATTCTGGACCTTTTGTGTGTTTGACATGATATTGATCGACTCAGAGAGGGGCACGTTTTCATGAGCAATCCGCAGGATTTCTCCTTCTATGATGATCAGGCGCGAGATGCCCCAGGCCACCAGGACCAGTAACAGAACGACGTTGATCGAAACGAGCAGATACAGCTTGTGTCTGATTTTCACTGCAGGGTCTCCTGTTTTCAGTTGTTGTGCCCGGGACACGGTCCAGATTCCCGCAAGCATCATGTGGTTGGAGGATAACAGCGGTCTTCCGTGAGATTGTGCCGTCTCACTCTGTGAGGAATGTCGTTTCCAATCGGGAAAACTTGAGCACTGCCCGTGTTGGCAGGAGAAATGGGCAGGAATTGCCTTCCATAAGACAGGGGATATGGTTGGCCATGCCTGGGATTTGCAGACGGGAATTACTGTGAAGGGGCAGGACGTCTGATCCACAGGTGGCTGAACCAGTAGAAACGGCCCGGCTGGGCCGAGGGCGCGGTACAATTGTATCGACTGCGTCCGATGGGCAGGGGACGCAGGGCCTGTACCGCCAGATAGAGTGCCTCGCGGTCCAGCCATTGTACGGGCAGCCTGCCCTGGCCGCTGGCGTAGCAGGCCAGCTGATCCAGGCGCGCGTCGCTCGCGTCCAGGCGCAGCAACATGCGGGGCCGCGGGGTCTCGGTCACCGGATCCCAGGGAGTCACCTCGATCACGGGCAGGGGGAGGGCGGCGGCCTTGATGCGGAACTGCTCCAGATCGGCGAAGGCCTCCGCCATGGGGAAGCGGGGCAGTGCCCGGAGATCGGATCCCGGCCCCACCGCCCCCGACTGCTGACCGAAGGCGACGAAACCCAGTTTTCTCACCAGCGCCGCCAGGGCCGTATCGTATTCCCCGTAAGGATAGGCGAACAGGCGCGGCGCGCTGCCCAGTTCTGTTTCCAGGCGCTGCTGGGCGTGCATGAGGTCGGCGCGGACCCGGTCTGACCACTGGGCCTCGGTTTCGCCGGGACGGCGGCGGATGAGGAAGTCATGGCGGCGGGAGTGGTTGGCGAAGCGGGCGCCGAAACGCTGCATCTCCCGCATCTGGTCCCAGGTCATGAAAGCCGGCAGGCCCCGGTCCACGGGTTCGGTGGCGACGAACACGGTGAAAGGCCAGCCGCGGGCCCGCAGGCGGGGGTAGGCCTGCGTGTAGACCGAGCGGTAGGCATCGTCGATGGTGATGGCCACGGCGCGTGTTGGCAGGGGCTGACCAGCCTGCAGGGCGGCGACGATGTCCTCCAGGGGCAAAATCTGGTATCCTGCCTGCTGCAGATGATCGAGCTGGGCCTCGAACTGGTCCAGGCGGATGTTGGTGCTGGGGTGGTCCGGCTCGCCGAAATGGTGGTACATGAAGATGACGGCACTGTTCCCTTGGCTCCCGGTTGCCCCTCCCGCGGCACCGTGAATCAATCCAAAAACGAGCAGGCAGAGGATTTTTGCGAATCTCGATGCAGGTCGTGTCATAGTCCCGCCAGTATATCCCAGAGTCCCCGTCATCTGTATCGCGACCCTTCTATCATCCATCGTCATAAGGAAGCGAAATGAGTGTGAGAAAATTTTTGTTGACCGTGTTGCTGGTATCGGTTCTGTCCACAGTCCAGGCTGTCGATCTCAAGTCCGACAAGGAAAAGTTCAGCTATGCCGTGGGTGTACAGATTGCCCTCAGCCTGCGACATGACGGGCCCCACTTCGATGTGGATGCGCTGACCCAGGCCATCGAGGATGTGCTGGCCGGTGCGCCCCTGAGGCTCTCGCCGGAGGAAATGCAACAGGCCTTCAATGCCTTTCAGGCCAGGCGCCAGGAAGAGCGCCGTCAGCTCGCGGCCGAGAATGCCCGCAAGGGCAAGGCGTTTCTCGCCGCCAATGGCAAGAAATCGGGCGTTGTGACCCTGCCCAGCGGCCTGCAGTACCAGGTAATCAAGGAAGGCAAGGGCGAGAAACCCAAGCTCAGCGATGCCGTGGTGGTCAACTACCGTGGTACCTTCATCGACGGCGAGGAGTTCGACAGTTCCTACAAGCGAGGCGAGCCGGCCACCTTTACCGTGGGGCAGGTTATCCAGGGCTGGCAGGAAGTGCTGCCGCTCATGCCCGTGGGATCCCACTGGAAGGTCTTTATCCCTGCGGAACTCGCCTATGGCGAGCGCGGCGCCGGTGATGACATCGGTCCCAACGAGACCCTGGTGTTCGATATCGAGTTGCTGGCCATCAACTGAGCTTTATTTTGTCTGAAGATACCGAGGACAGGCCAGCGCCTGTCCTCGGTTTTTCAACACACCTCGCATCACCCGCAGCAAGCCTGTCACACGCATCATGAGTATCGCCACGGAAACCGCGCGGCGGCGTACCTTTGCCATCATCTCCCATCCCGACGCCGGCAAGACGACACTCACGGAGAAACTGCTGCTCTACGGCGGGGCGATCCAGCTCGCGGGCACCGTCAAGGGGCGCAAGGCGGCCCGACACGCCACCTCGGACTGGATGGCGCTTGAGAAGCAGCGCGGCATCTCGGTGACCACTTCCGTGATGCAGTTTCCCTACCGGGGGCGCGTCGTCAACCTGCTGGACACCCCGGGCCACGAGGATTTCTCCGAGGACACCTACCGTACCCTGACGGCGGTGGACTCGGCACTGATGGTCATCGACAGTGCCAAGGGGGTGGAGGCGCGGACCATCAAGCTCATGGAGGTGTGCCGTCTGCGCGATACCCCCATCATGACCTTCATCAACAAGCTGGACCGGGAAGGACGCGAGCCCATCGAGCTGCTGGACGAGATCGAGCGCATCCTGGACATCCGCTGCGCCCCCGTCACCTGGCCCATCGGCATGGGCAAGGCATTCAAGGGGGTGTTCCATCTCCACCACGACACTATCCATCTTTTCAGTCCCACCCATGGTGGGCGTATCCAGCAGGGCGAAGTGATCCAGGGCCTGGACAATCCACGCCTTGACGAGGTGCTGGACGGCCAGGCCGAGGCGCTGCGCGAGGAGATCGAGCTGGTGCGCGGTGCCAGTCATGCCTTTGACCTGGAGGCCTATCTTGCCGCCGAGCTGTCGCCGGTGTTCTTCGGTTCCGCCATCAACAACTTCGGCGTGCAGGAGCTGCTGGATGCCTTCGTGGAATACGCCCCGCCGCCGCGCCCGCGCGAGACCCGGACCCGGGCGGTGCGGCCGGATGAAGAAAAGTTCACCGGCTTTGTTTTCAAGATCCAGGCCAACATGGATCCGGCGCACCGTGACCGCGTTGCCTTCCTGCGGGTGTGTTCCGGCAAGTACACCCAGGGCATGAGGATCCGTCACCTGCGCATGGGGCGGGATGTACAGATCGCCAATGCGCTCACCTTCATGGCCGCCGACCGGGAGCGCGCTGAGGCCGCCTATCCCGGCGACATCCTGGGCTTGCACAATCACGGCACCATTCGTATCGGCGATACTTTCACCCAGGGGGAGGACCTCAAGTTCACGGGTATTCCCAATTTCGCGCCCGAGCTGTTCCGGCGCGTGATTCTGCGCGACCCCTTGCGCATGAAGGCACTGCAGAAGGGGCTGGATCAGCTTTCCGAGGAGGGGGCCACCCAGGTTTTTCGTCCCCTGCGCAACAACGACCTGATTCTGGGGGCGGTGGGTGTGTTGCAGTTCGACGTGGTGGCCCACCGCCTAAAGCACGAGTACGGCGTGGACTGCCGTTTCGAAAACGTCCAGGTAGCCACCGCACGCTGGGTTTCCAGCGAGGATGCCGGAGAACTGGAGAGGTTCCGGCGTAAGGCCGCCGACCACCTGGCCGTGGACAGTGGCGGGGAACTGGCCTATCTGGCGCCCACCCGCGTCAACCTGGAACTGGCCATGGAACGCTGGCCGAAGATCCGGTTCCATGCCACGCGGGAACATTGAGAAAAGGGGGCTGATGCCCCCTTTTCTTGCACTGTTGACAGGTCAGGCGTCCTGGCGTTTTTTGAAGCGCAGCCCGCCCAGGGCGAGGAGACCTGCACCCAGCAGGGCCAGAGAACCCGGCTCGGGTACCGAGGTGAATCCACCCCCGCCAATGTTCACGATGCCGGCCAGGGTCATGATCCTGCCGGTGCTGTCGGTACTGACCACGTTGAGGCCGTAATCGTCCAGAAAATAGCTGTGGGAAGGCGCGGTCACATCGGCGTCTGTCAGACCGAATTCAGAGGCGCCATAGGGCGTGACTTGAAAGGTCACGCCACTGAGGGTGTTGGAGGCGACGTCTATCGGCAGGAAATCGAACCAGCCACCCGAGGTGGTGTGACCGTCATCGTGCCCTTCGGAGAGTGCCAGCAGGCCGCCGCCGGCATTCACGAAGCTGGCAATGTCGCCGGCCCGGGCATTCAGGGCATCGAGTTCAGCCTGCATGAGCATGCCGCCATAGTCGGATGCGACGGCGATGGCGCTGTAAAGTGAGAAATCCACGCTGGCAAGATCGGCACCCGTGACCCAGTCATAATCGACGCCTCGGGTAAGGCCGATCGCATTCAGGCCCAACTCTCCCCGGCGATGTCCCGGTGGTATGGGAATACCCGATCCGCTGTCCCCGGCAGCGGACTCCACCCACAGGAAGGGCAGGCTGGGATTGCTGGAATTGTTCACCACAAAATTGATCCCCGCACGCAGGAGATTTCCAGCGTTGCTGTCAGACTGGGCATGGAAATCAGGGTCCTGACCGGAGATGAAAATGGGGCCCGCCTGAAGCGGGGTACTGAGGCCTGCCATCAGCAGGACGATTCCCAGCGAGAGGGCTGCATGCATTCTGAAAATACTATATTTCATGGATTCGCTCTCCCTGAAGTTATTTACATACATGATCAGCTCAATCTGTAGGCATATTTCGTGCCGTAATTACAACTTGTTGAAATATAAGGATAAAATTTTATTTAAGATGAAAAGTGTAAAGTTCTTCAGACAGGCTGGTGTGGCAGTCAAGGACTTCAGCACAACCTGAGCCGGCCTGGGAGAAGCTTGCTGTCGTGTTGATTCTTCTACAGGTATGTTTACAAGAACATCCCGTTGGCCAGGCGGCAAGGTGGTTGTCGCATTGATGAAACTGTCAAGTAACATGATAGAGGTTTGCATTACTGACTGACAGCTTCGTGTAGCCTGAATGCGGGCTCCTGCAGCCGGGATACAGGTCCCGAGCCCGGCATCTTCTTGTCATTGCCACTACACCTTTGTCATTTCGACCACACTTCCTGTCATTTCGACCGAAGGGAGAAACCCTGCCCCACCGCCCTAAGATTTCTCGCTGCGCTCGAAATGACAGGGATGCTGACATTTCTCGCTGTGGTCGAAATGACAGGGGTATGTCATTCCACACTTCCTGTCATTTCGACCACACTTCCTGTCATTTCGACCGAAGGGAGAAACCCTGCCCCACCGCCCTTAAGATTTCTCGCTGCGCTCGAAATGACAGGGATGGTGACATTTCTCGCTGCGCTCGAAATGACAGGTGTCACCTGGGCAGATCAGGCACGTATGTCAGGTACTCAGGTAATCCTCAATAACAGGCGTGGAAAAAACCTGCCCCGGCGCGATACCGCGTTGAAAACCGGTGCAAGACGCCCGTTACTCTCCATACTCGAAACGCATCTCCGTCAGCACCTCGCCATTGCTGTCCACCACTTGCACCGTCCAGGTACCTGTCCAGGCAGGCAGCAAGGTCTTGCTGGACCAGATTCGCCAGCGCGGGCCGCCGATGTCGAAAGGCACCTCGGCCATCACGTCGCCCCGGTAGAGCCAGCGGTGGGTGACGGCCTGTCCCTGGCCGTTGCGGATTTCGCTGAAGAAATAGATTTTCCCGTGTCGGGTGTCGAGGGTGGTCACCTTGTCCACCGGCTCGCGGTTTTCCACACCGGTGGTGAACTGGGCGCGGCTGACTTCGATGGCAAGCGCGGGGCCGGCAAGCAGCAACAGCGCAATCGGCAGTACAAGCATGGAAAGAAATGGGGCTCGATTCATCTTGGTCTCCTTGAGTGTCAGGGGTGCCTTTTTCGATCTTTGGGTTCCACGAAGCCGCAACAGCCAGCCGAGAGAGAGGGGCGTGATTGGTCGTTGAACGACTCGTAACCGATCCGGGACATTTTGGGGCATTCAACCCGTTTCCCGTGATTCGAATTGTCTTCCATCCTCTGCCATTTTGAGTCAACTTCTCCTTTTTGTCATTTCGGCCGAAGGGAGAGATCCTGCTCCACCGCCCCCAAGATTTCTCGCTGCGCTCGAAATGACAGGGATATGTCATTCCACACTTCCTTGTCATTTCGACCACACTTCCTGTCATTTCGACC
>Ga0256839_1000136_pt1 | contig 97032 bp, 98 predicted proteins | sample 354166metaG_FD_185968 | JGI IMG/M metagenome (GOLD analysis project Ga0256839, IMG submission 185968) | Hydrothermal vent microbial communities from Mid Atlantic Ridge, Atlantic Ocean - 354-166 | ecosystem: Environmental > Aquatic > Marine > Hydrothermal vents | place: Atlantic Ocean: Mid... | reverse complement strand
AACGTACTGCTCGATAGGTTTCTGCCTGTATGAAACCTGCCTCAATAACTTGCGCCCTCCTTGTGAGGGCGTTTTTTTGTCTAGTGCAGCGATGTAACCCATAAAATCACCGCATCTTCCTGACTGATCGAAATCACATTATGCCCCATCATGGCGTCATAATAAGCGTTGTCACCGCGGGTCATCTCAACTGGTTCGTAGAACTCTGTGAAAAACGAAATGGTTCCGGTCAGTACATACATGAACTCTTCACCGTCGTGCCGAACCCAACCGTCGAACTCGTCAATTGAACGTGCGCGGACAGTGGCGCGGTAGGGCATCATCTGTTTTTGCGACAGGTCCGTGGCCAACATTTCGTGTTCATATGTGGTTGTGACCAGCGGTTTTCCCTCGCCAGATTTGGTGATGGAGCGCCGCGCCAAGACCTTATCCCCGCGCGGCGCCGTGAAAAGTTGCGGGATTGAAATACCCATGCCGGTAGCCAGTTTACGAACCGCCTCGAATGTCGGAGACATCTGATCATTCTCTATTTTTGACAAGGTTGATCGGGCTAGGCCCACTTGTTGTGCTGCTTGTTCCAGCGTCCAACCACGGGCTTTGCGCAAATCGCGCACTCGTTCGCCGAGGTTCAAGGGCGTGGCTTGTTCGCCCTCCCTGCCCGCGCGCGCGATTTTCAATACACTTGGTTTGGCATCCTGCATCGACTTACCCCATGCTTCCAGTTAAGTAGTTTTACGCGACGTTTTGCTTTGGACGCAAGGCGCTAAACCTGATGGAGCCGTTAATGACAACCCTAGACATTATTTCCGATCCGATCTGTCCGTGGTGTTACATCGGCAAAGCCAAACTTGACCGCGCGCTTGAGGCTGCACCAGACCACCCGTTTGAAATCCAGTGGCGCCCCTTTCAGCTTAACCCCGATATGCCAGCCGAGGGCATGGACCGTCGCGAATATCTTGAATGGAAATTCGGGGGTCGCGATGGGGCGATCAAAGTCTACGGTGAGATTGCAAAAACGGCCGAGGCAACAGGTTTGGACATCGCGTTCGATAAAATTAAACGCACACCTAATACGCTGAATGCGCACCGTTTAATCCTCTGGGCTAAAATTGAGGAAAAGCAATCTCAGGTCGTTTCGCAACTGTTCAAACGCTATTTTCGCGAGGGCCAGGATATTTCAAACATCGACGTTCTGGTCGATATCGCTACGACCGTAGGAATGGACGGCGATCTGGTGCGTCGCCTTCTGGCCGGAGATTCTGATCTGGCCGAGACCATTGCAGAGGACAAGAAAGCCCGCGAGATGGGCGTTCAGGGTGTACCTTGTTTTATCATCGGGGCCAGTTATGCCGTTCAAGGCGCACAGAATACCGATACTTGGGCTAATATCATCGCCGAAATTGTCGAAAAGTCTAAAACCTAGTCAGCCAGTTTTTTCTGCCGCGCCGCCCGTAATTGCGCAAAATCATCACCAGCGTGATAGCTGGAACGGGTTAGCGGTGTGGCCGAAACCATTAAGAACCCCTTACCGTAAGCGGCTTTCTCGTAGGATTTGAACTCGTCAGGGTCAACAAAGCGTTCAACAACGTGATGCTTTGGCGTTGGCTGCAAGTATTGACCAACGGTTAAAAAATCCACATCTGCGGCGCGCATATCGTCCATAACCTGCAAAACGCCTTGGCGATCTTCACCAAGGCCAACCATGATGCCGGATTTTGTAAACATACTGGGGTCAAGCTCCTTAACCCGTTGCAGCAAACGCAGCGATGCAAAATATCGCGCACCAGGGCGAACTACCGGATAAAGCCCGGGCACAGTTTCAAGATTGTGGTTGAACACATCGGGCCGCGCCTCGACGACGGTTTCAACTGCGTCAGGACCACATTTCAGGAAATCGGGCGTCAACACTTCGATCGTTGTGTCTGGGGCTTTGCGACGAATGGCGCGGATGGTTTGGGCTATATGTTCGGCCCCGCCATCGTCCAGATCATCCCGATCAACCGACGTGATCACCACATGCTTCAATCCCAGTTTTTCAACGGCAACAGCAACACGCCCTGGCTCGAACACATCAAGCGCATCAGGGCGCCCCGTCGCGATGTTGCAAAAGGAACAGCCGCGGGTGCAAATTTCGCCCATAATCATCATCGTGGCATGGCCTTGCGACCAGCACTCACCAACATTCGGGCAGCTTGCTTCTTCGCAAACCGTAGCCAGATTGTTTTCCTTCAGAATGTCGCGCGTCGCCTTATAACCAGCCGAATTGGGTGCTTTCACCCTGATCCAGCTTGGTTTGCGCAAAATCGGCGTATCCGCCTTATGTGCTTTTTCAGGATGGCGTTGAGCCTTGTCTTTAAGGTCGCGCGTGGACATGATGTCTCCGTTCATTCTGTAATACTGTGGATTTATCCGATAATTTAGGGATTGTCTTTACCCAATTAACAAAAGCATAGCTGAAATACCGTTGATGCATGGCGGTACGACAAATATTTGAGTAGGCTGCGAATATGCGCCATAAAAAATCTATCCGCCACCGCGTCAGCACCTTTCAGGAATACCTTAAACAAATCGTTTACGGGGGGAATGACGGTATTGTCACCACTTTCGCAATCGTTGCCGGATTTGCCGGCGCGGGTGCTGACGGGGCAGCGCAAATCGGGGCTGTTGCCGTATTGCTGTTTGGCGTTGCCAACCTGCTGGCCGATGCAACCGCGATGGGGTTGGGCGAATTTCTATCGGCCAGATCACAACAAGACGTCTACAATGCCACCCATCAAAACGAGATTTATGCCATTACAAACGACCCAGCCAATAGCCGCGATACGATGATGGCCAACCTTTCAGCACGCGGCGTTAGCGATGAGGATGCCGCGCAGCTAACGGACGTTATGCAACGCAACCCCGAATTCATGGCGGATTTTCTGATGCAATACGATCTAGGAATGCCAAACCCGTCGTCCAGTTCAGCCAGTATGAACGGCTTGTTTACCTTTGGCGCATTTCTAATCTGGGGTTCGGTCCCACTGGTCCCTTATTTCCTATTCGAACCAACACAATCAACGTTTCGTATGTCCGTGGCCGCCACGTTTGCGGCGTTAACAAGCCTAGGTTTACTGCGCTGGAAAGTCACTAACGAGTCCATGCTTCGATGCGTTGGTGAAACCATCGTGGTTGGTGGCATCTGCGCCTTGGTAGCCTTCGGGGTCGGCATGATATTCCGCTAACCCCGAAAGGTGTTATTGGTCCAACTTACGAAGTCGGCGAACCAAACTGGATGTATCCCACCGGCTTCCGCCCATGTTTTGTACATCTTTATAGAACTGATCAATCTGCGCCGTTACAGGCAGCGATGCCCCGTTGTTGTTTGCCTCGTCCAGACAAATCCCCAGATCTTTGCGCATCCAGTCCACGGCAAAGCCGAACTCGAATTCATCATCGAGCATGGTGTAACCACGGTTTTCCATCTGCCAGCTGCCAGCCGCCCCTTTTGAGATCACGTCAACAACCGCCTTGCCATCCAGGCCCGCTTTTTGCGCAAAGTGCATACCCTCGGACAGGCCTTGCACCAAACCAGCGATGCAAATTTGGTTAACCATTTTGGTCAACTGGCCAGCACCACTTTCGCCCATCAGCCGGCACGACTTGGCAAATGCATTTATAAGAGGCTCAACACGGGCGTAAGGGGCAGCATCGCCACCACACATCACCGTCAAAACGCCGTTTATTGCACCAGCCTCTCCGCCAGATACGGGCGCGTCGATAAAGTCGAAATCAGCCGCCTGTGCAACACCATATAATTCTCGCGCGACTTCTGCGGAGGCCGTTGTGTGATCCACAAACACAGTTCCAGCCGTCATCACACCAAAGGCACCGCCTTCCCCTGTTGTGATGCTGCGTAAGTCATCATCGTTACCAACGCAGGCGAAAACCACTTCGGCACCATTGGCCGCCTCTGCTGGCGTCGACGCGAAAGCGCCGCCATGTTCTGCGACCCATTTTTCAGCCTTGGCCGTTGTGCGATTGTAAACCGTCACATCGTGTCCGGCAGCTTGCAAGTGCCCGGCCATAGGGTAACCCATCACGCCCAGACCCAAAAACGAAATTTTAGCCATGTTTCCTCCGATAAATTGCCAACAGTACGTTGTTAAGTTTTTTGTGGCCTGCTATCCACGCGGGGTCAAGGGCTTGTGGGGGAAAACCGGATGATAACGATATTTCGATGGATGATGTGGATACTAACCGCAGCTTTCGTATTAATATTGCTTGTCGGTGGTGGGGTTTACTACCTCGCGTCCCGCTCCATCCCCGATTACGACAGGGACCATGTAGTTCGCGGCCTTGACGGCCCTGTTGAAATCATCCGTGACACCTATGCCATCCCTCATATTTTTGCGCAAAACGATGCGGATGTGATGTTCGGATTGGGTTTCAGTCACGCCCAAGACCGTTTATGGCAGATGATATTGATGCGCCGCACCGTACAAGGCCGCTTGGCCGAAGCCTTCGGCGAGGAGGCATTGCCGACAGACGAATACATGCGCGCGCTCGACCTTTATACCATCGCGCAAAAGGCTGTAGCCTTCCAAACCCCCGAAACAATCCTGATGTTAGAAGCTTATTCTGCAGGCATTAACGCATTGATCCGTGATGTTTCAACCGAAGCACTGGGCCGTGGTGCCCCGCAATTTTTCATCGCGCCTAACCAGATTGCACCATGGCAACCAGCGGATTCCATTGCCTTGATCAAGCTGATGGCTTTACAATTATCAGATCAAGCCAGCCGCGAGGTTCTACGCGCCCGCCTGTCACTGGCTTTGCCCAAAGAACGGGTGGCTGATTTTTTCTCTGATCCAGCCGGCGAAGCAATTATGGCCGTGCCAGACTTTGCCAGCTTGTTTCCCGAAACCCCAACGGAATTCGCAAAAGCTGATCCATATATCTTTGACCCAATCCAACCAATTGATCTTGCGGGTGCGTCCAATGCTTGGGCCGCCCTTGGAACCAGATCAGCAAGCGGCAGCACGCTTCTTGCAACAGACCCGCATATGCCACTTTATGCACCGGGGTATTGGATGATTGCGCGTCTAGAATTTCCTGACGGAGGCGCGATTGGCGGCACTATCCCCGGTATTCCTGGAATTTTGATCGGCAGAAATGCCGACATGGGATGGGGAATTACGTCCAGCTATCTTGATGATCAGGACATCGTCGTCGAAAAACTAAACCCGCAAAACTCTGACGAATACCTGACGGAAGACGGCTATGTTCCGTTTGAAACACGAGACGTGCTGATCGCCATTAAAGATCAAGTCTCCGTCGCACGTCGCTTGCGTTGGAGCCAGAACGGACCGGTGCTGCCGTCTCATCGTTTAAATTTGGCGGCCATCACCCCTGCTGGTCATGTCGCGACGATGTCGTGGACGGCATTTGAGGAAGACGACCAAACTGTCGAGGCATTAATGAATGTAATGCGCCAGCGGAACGTCGATGATACTGTGGTCGAGATCAGCAAGATCGTTTCGCCGTCCAATATCTTCACGCTGGCTGACAAAGACAACATCCTGCAAGTTGCCGGTGGGCGCATGCCGGCCCGCAATCCTGATCACCCGACGCAAGGCCAGATGCCCGCCCCCGGTTGGGATAAGACCAGCGTTTGGGAGGGAGTGTTTCCCTTCGATACGAACCCGTACATCAAAAATCCTGAAAGCGGGATTGTGGTCAATACAAACAATAAAATTATTGACCGCGCCTTCCCCCTCCATTTCAGTTACGAGTGGGGGGACACGCAAAGAATTGCGCGCGCAACGTCACTTCTAAACGCGCGGGAATTCCACACACTTAACAGTTTCATGGAAATTCAGACGGATATTATTTCAATAACGGCCCGCAATCTTTTACCCCTGATCGCCCGTGATTTGTGGTGGACAGGGCAACCTGCCGCTACGGACAGCTTCGCACGTCGCCGTCAAGAGGCACTGGAGCTTCTGGCTAACTGGAACGGCGAGATGGGCGAGCATGACCCTGAACCCTTGATTTATGCAGCATGGATTCAAGCCTTGCAAAAACGCCTGATCGTTGACGAGCTTGGCAAGCTTTCAGGCGAACTTACTCGTATTAAGCCAGACTTTATCGAGGCAGTTTTTCGCAACGAAAAGGGGGCAGGCGTTTGGTGTGACATTCAACAAACCACCGCTGTCGAGACATGCCAGCAAATGGCCGAAATATCGCTTGACGAAGCGTTGCTGCGCCTTGAGGAAACCTACGGCAAGAATATCGCCCGCTGGCGCTGGGGTACGGCGCATCAGGCCTTGCATACAGCGCAAGTGCTTGGTCGTATTCCCGTGGTGTCATGGTTCGCAAATATTCGCCAAGAAACACCGGGGGGCGACAACACGTTGCTGCGCGGGGCCACGCGTGGAACCGGTAGTGCGCCATTTACCAACGTACATGGCAGCGGGTTCAGGGCGGTTTATGATTTCTCTGATCTCGACAGTTCAGTGATGATAATAGCGACGGGGCAATCGGGCCATCTGCTCTCGCCGTTTTATGATGATCTTTCGGCACTCTGGCGGCGCGGAGAATATATCCCCATGTCGCTTGATCCAGAAGTGGCGCGCGGCGGGGCTGTCGGTATTACCCGACTAGCCCCATCACATTAATCGGTAAACGCTTTTTCAATAACAAATTGCCCGGGCTCGGAATTTGATCCCTCTACCATGCCTGCGTCTTCGCAAATCTGTTTGTGTTCTTTAAGCATGGCCATGGATCCGCAAATCATTACACGATCAGTTTCCGGGTTCAGTGGGGCACCGGTAACCTCTTCGAAAACCCCGTTGCGAAGGCAATCTGTCATCCGGCCCATCCGGTCACTCGTTTCGCGGGTGGTCGTCGGGAAATAAGTCAACTTGTCACCAACAACTTCGCTAAGTAGCTCGTCAGATTCGATCTCCGCGATCAGAGCTTTACCGTAATCCAGTTCTTTAACGTCGCGGCAGGTTTGCGTTAGGATAACTTCATCGAACTTGTCGTAGGTTTCGGGGTCCCGAATAGTACTGGCAAACGGCGCAATGCCGGTTCCAGTCGAAAACATGATCAACCGCTTACCCGGAATCAAGGCATCATGTACCAAGGTGCCAACCGGTTTGGGCCGCATCACAATTTTATCTCCGACCTTTAGGTGCTGCAAGCGCGACGTCAGCGGACCATCCGGTACTTTGATTGAGTAGAATTCTAACTCCTCGGCCCAATTCGGGGAAGCAATTGAATATGCCCGCAACAATGGTTTATCGCCATTCTCCAGCCCGATCATTGCAAACTCACCGGATCTAAAACGAAAAGAATCAGGACGCTCGCAAGTGAAGCTAAACGTTTTATCCGTGTAATGTTTAACCGAGGTAACTTTCAAAAAAACCATACCACGATAAGCCTTAGGTAGTTCGTCAGACATAAAATATCCCTTAATCCTTGTTTGCACGCGTATAACGCCGCGTTTGGGCAGAATATAGCCCCTTTTTACCGGCTTCCGTTGACCTCGATCAATTTCCGGTTTATTGAGCATGCCTATGAAAGGGTAGCAATACGGTTACCCACGCCGCGCTGAATTTTGCGGCCATCTTAATCGCCGTAACAGACGGATAAACATGACTTCTTTTAACGATCTCGGGTTAGACCCGAAAGTACTTAAAGCTGTAGCCGAAACAGGCTATACGACCCCTACCCCCATTCAGGCCGAGGCCATTCCGCACGCGCTGCAAGGCAAGGACGTATTGGGAATCGCGCAAACGGGAACGGGAAAAACCGCATCCTTTACGCTGCCGATGATTACCATGTTGGCCAAAGGTCGCGCACGCGCACGTATGCCACGATCATTGGTTCTATGTCCGACACGCGAATTGGCCGCGCAGGTCGCTGAAAACTTTGAAACCTATGCAAAACACGCGAAGCTTTCGATGGCGCTGCTTATCGGTGGTGTCAGCTTCAAAGATCAGGACCGCCTGATTGACCGCGGCGTTGACGTTCTAATCGCCACACCTGGACGCCTGCTGGACCATTTTGAACGTGGCAAGCTGATGCTTAACGGCGTGCAGATCATGGTCGTTGACGAGGCTGACCGCATGCTCGACATGGGATTTATTCCCGATATCGAACGCATCTTCAAGCTAACACCGTTCACACGCCAGACGTTATTTTTCTCGGCCACTATGGCCCCTGAAATTACGCGGATTACACAAGAATTCCTGCACAACCCCGTACGCGTCGAAGTTGCCCGTCAGGCAACGACGTCCGAGACGATCACGCAGGCCATTTGCATGCATACGCCTTCCCGCAAGGATCAGGGGCCGAAGGACAAGCGTGATATTTTGCGCGCGTTGATCGAATCTGATGGCGAAGGTGTGACCAACGCGATCATCTTCTGCAACCGCAAACGCGACGTAGATATTGTTGCAAAATCTTTAAAAAAACACGGTTTAGACGCTGCTGCCTTGCACGGCGATCTGGATCAGTCCTTGCGGATGAAAATCCTGAACAGCTTTCGCGATGGTGAATTAAAACTGTTAGTGGCATCAGACGTTGCCGCGCGTGGTCTGGACATTCCAAATGTCAGCCATGTGTTCAACTTCGATGTTCCGATTCACTCGGAGGATTACGTCCACCGCATTGGCCGTACTGGCCGCGCGGGGCGCAAAGGTAAAGCGATTACAATTTGCCTACCTTTCGAGGAAAAATACCTCGCCAACATCGAAGCGTTGGTGAAGCAAGAAATTCCGCGTATGGATAGCCCGCTGAAAACTGGGGCAAGTGCACCAAAGGTTGAAGGAAAGCCGGCGCGTCAAGCTCGTCCTAAAAAGGTTGCTGAAAAGCCAAAGGTTGTCGAAACCAGCGAAAAATCAGTTGAGGCATCTAAAGACGAAACACCTAAAGTTGCGGCACCTAAGCCTGCACCACAAGATAACAATAAGCGTTCAGACAACAATCGACGCCCTCAGCGTGGACGCGGTCGTGGTCGCGATAACGGGCCGTCGGTTATAGGTATGGGCGATCATGTACCCGCCTTTATGCTACGTGATTTGCGCGCCTTACAAGCGGCAGCTACACCCAAAGAAGTCGCAGAAGAAACACCGGAAGTGATCGAGGATCAGGTTGAAGCAGCAGAAGTGGTTGTCGTGGAAACGCCTGTCGAAGAGGCACCCAAGAAACCACGCCGCCGTCGCGCCCCCAGAAAGAAAGCTGACGAGGTTGTGCAGATTGATGAACCTAAATCTGAAGAAACTATTACCGAGGATGCTGTTGAAGAAAAACCAGCTAAAAAGCCACGGAAACGTCGGGTGACTAAGAAAAAAGAAGAGCCATCGACCGAGGAAACTCCGGTAGACGAAACTAAAGCTGAATAAAAACTTAACAGCAGATACAAAAAGGGCCTCGCATTAAACGCGAGGCCCTTTTTCGTTGCAGTCGCTTATTCAGCAACCAGTCGGTTAATCAAAACCGTACAAACCGGTTTCTTCCCGACGAGGTCTTTGCAAACCTGATTGGACGTCCGCCCCACCAATGTTTCGACAGACTCGTCACTGTTCAGCGTTTTGTGGTTGGCCTTGGACAAAGCCTTGTCGATTGCCTTTTCCAACTGGCCGTCAATACCACCAGATATGCGCGGATCATTCGGCAAGCCGATCGTTTCCACCCAAACACCGTCAATCATGGAGCCGTCTTCTTCCAGAACCAGCGACACAACCACATGCCCGCGCAACGCCATCTGGATGCGTTCCCGAACGATCCCGTCCAGCGCTCCGATCAACTGCTTGCCATCTAGGTATGTGCGTCCCGTTTCAATATGGTCCACGACTTTTGGTTTATTAGTCAGGTCAATCATCGTACCATTCGCAACAATCACCGCCTTATTACCGTGCGATTGCACCACTTCTGCATGTTCGCGAAGGTGGCGGTACTGACCATGCATCGGAATAACCACATCAGCCTTCATCAGCGCATGCATCTGTTCCAGATCAGGGCGGTTAGCGTGACCAGATACGTGATATCGCCCATCACTATCATCAATCACCGTCACACCTTTTTCAGCCATCTGATTCAAGATATACGCGACAGAGTTTTCGTTACCTGGGATGGTTTTGGACGAGAACAAGAATGTATCGCCGTCTTTTAATTCCAACCCACGGTATTTACCGCGCGCCAAACCTGCCGTCGCCGCACGCCGTTCGCCTTGCGAACCGGTGGCCAGAACAAACATCTGGTTACGGGGGATACCGCCTGCATCTTCAAGATCAACGATCGGTGGAAAATCCTCCATAACACCTGTCGCGAATGCCGTTTTTATCATCGTATCCATTGCCCGACCGACGACGACAACGGATCGTCCCTCGTCCGTGGCTGCCTGCGCCAGTGTTTTCAGACGCGCGACATTGGATCCAAACGTCGTGGCAAAAACCATACCCTTGGCCGTTTTCATCAGCGCGTGGATATCCTTCGAAATGGACGCTTCAGAGCGCCCGACGCCCTTGGAAAACACATTGGTGGAATCGCAAATCAACGCCTTAACGCCGCCTTTTGCAATGTCCGCCATCAGCTCTGGATCAAACGGTTCACCGACCAATGGTGTTGGATCAGTTTTGAAATCGCCAGTATGCACGATACGACCCGCAGGCGTGTCGATCACCAACCCCGAAGCCTCGGGAATCGAATGCGCAATTGGCATGAAGCCAACTTTGAACGGGCCTATATCGATCTGTGCGGGCCAAACCGGCACCACGTTAACCATGTCGGGGTTCTGTCCGGCACGTTCCATCTTGTTCACCGCAATCGCAGCGGTAAACTTGCGCGCGTAAATCGGTGCCTGCAATTGGGGAAACAAAAGGCCAACGGCCCCGATGTGATCCTCGTGCGCATGCGTAATAATCACCCCGTCGAGGCGGTCGGCGCGCGCAATGATATAGGACGCATCCGCCATGATCAGATCTACGCCAGGCGTGCTGTCCATGTCAGGGAAGGTAACGCCAACATCCACAAGGATATAACGTTCATTGTCTTTGGGTCCGTATCCGTACAGATACATATTCATCCCGATTTCGCCCGCCCCACCGAGGGGAAGGTAGATCAAACGATCTTTTTTACTCATCTAATTTTTCTCTCTATTTAGTTCTGCGATCAACACGAGCCCGTGGATCGTCAATTCAGTATTAATAATTTCAAGGGCTTTACAGTCCTGCGCGAAAAGAGTGGATAATCCACCGGTTCCTACGACTTTCATTTTATGGCCTCGTTCAACGGCTATGCGCTTACATAGGCCCTCGATCAACGAAATGTAACCCCAGTAAATGCCTGATTGCATACAGCCAACCGTATCAGTGCCAATAACCTTGTCGGGTTTGCTAACATCAATATGTGGCAACGCCGCCGCAACTTCATGCATGGCCCTTAAGGAAAGGTTGACGCCGGGGGCAATTATGCCACCCTCATATGCACCGTCATGGCCCACAACATCAAAGTTCGTGGCCGTGCCAAAATCAACCACGATGACGTTGCCGCCATAAAGGTTATAGGCCGCAACGGTATTTGCCAGACGGTCAGGCCCGACTCCGGTATGTTCATCCACACGGACAGGCACACCAAGTTCCACCTCATTACGGCGCACAACTACGGGGCGGCAATTGAAATACCGGTCAGATAGAACCCGAAGGTTAAAAACCACGCGCGGAACAGTTGAACAGATTATGACTTCGGTAACCTTTTCGAAAATGCCCCGATGGTCCATCAGTTGCTTCAACCAAACGAAGTATTCATCGCCCGTGCGGCGATAATCCGAAGAACACCGCCACTCGGCAATGAATTCCGTACCGTCATGCAGCGCGAATACCGCGTTTGTATTTCCAACATCAATCGCAAGGAGCATTTAGCCCTCCGTTCCGAAATATATTTCCGCTGCGGGTAAATGCAGCAAACCTTTCGAGGTTCTTAAGACAATTGCCCCCGTCTCGTCCACTGTTTCGAAGGTCCCCACCTCGGTTCTGTCCATTAACTTTGCGGTAATAACCTCGCCAAGACGCGTGGCGTAGTTTAACCATTCCTGCCGGATAGGCGTAAAACCATACTGCTGAAACCGCGTTTCCCAGCGATTATATGAGGCGGCTAGAGAGGTAAGAAAATCCTCCGGATCCACTTTGGTACCGATCACGGATCGCAGGCTGATTGGTGCTAAAGCCCCCACCTCCACGAAAGACGCATCCGGTTCATTGGCAAGATTAACGCCAATCCCGATACACAAATACGCGCCAGATGCATCGCTTCCGCTTTCCAACAGGATACCTGCCAGTTTTCGGTTGTTTAGCAACACATCATTTGGCCATTTAAGGGAAAAGATATCTTCGCGCCCGCACACCTCCACCAAGGCATCCCGAAGGGCTAGTGCCGCGATGAAGGATCGCAAGGCGGCCTGTTCCGGCCCACCCTCGGGGCGAAACAATAGGGATGCAGAAAAGTTGCCCTTGCCGCTATCCCAAGGGCGCCCACGGCGTGCGCGGCTTTGGGTTTGCTCGTGCGTCAGGAACCAAATCGGGCCGCGGGTGCCCTTGCTGGCACGACGGATCGCCTCGGCGTTGGTGCTGTCGAGGGTTTGAAACACTTCACGACCAACACCTTCGGGCCAATTACCCACCTAGTTTAACAGCGTTGCAGCAGCCATTCCGGCGATAGTTTCAACACCGAACATGTTCACGATCCCCAGCACCATCGCGCCTGATGCCCCACCAAGGAAAACCCAGTGCAATGTCGACATCTTGCCGTTCAATGCATCGCCTTCTTCGCCGAAATACATCAGATAGATGATCCGTAGATAGTAATATGCGCCAATCACAGAGGCTATCACACCTGCAATTGCCAGCCACGTAAGGCCGGCATTTACCGCCGCCGTTAGCACATAGAACTTGGCAAAGAACCCGACCAGTGGAGGCAGACCCGCAAGACTGAACATCAGCACGGCCAATGCGGCTGCACGCGCGGGTGCAACGCGGGAATACATGTTAAGGGATTTGATGTCGGTAATGGCTTGGCCGTCCCGCTCCATATTAAGGATGAAAGCGAAGACGCCGACGTTTGTAGTGACGTAAACCGCCATGTATATCAGCAACGCCTGCACGCCTTCTTCTGATCCGGCCGCAAGCCCCATCAAGGCAAAACCCATATGTGCGATCGAAGAATAGGCCATAAGACGTTTGATATCAGTCTGCCCGATCGCCGCAATGGACCCAAGGAATACCGATGCAAACGACAGGAAGATTAATATTTGCTGCCAATCGCCAATCGCATCGCCAAACGCATCATGCAGCAGACGGGCCATCATAGCCGCCGCCGCCATTTTGGGTGCGGTAGCAAAGAAGCCGGTGACAGGCGTTGGCGAACCCTCGTAAACGTCCGGTGTCCACATGTGGAACGGTGCGGCGGAAACCTTGAAGGCCATGCCGGTTACTAAGAATACAAGCCCGAACAACAGGCCAAGGGACATGCCCTCGTCCGCGATCACCGTGGTGATCTGGCTGAATACGGTTGTGCCGGTATAACCGTAAACCAACGAGGCGCCGTAAAGCAGCAAACCGGAAGACAACGCACCAAGCACGAAATACTTCAAGCCCGCTTCGGTCGAGCGCAGACTATCACGTCGGAACGCTGCAATGACGTAGAGCGATAGGGATTGCAGTTCCAACCCCATGTACAGCGACATCAAATCGCCAGCGGAAACCATAATCATCATGCCGATAGTGGCCATGGTAATCAGGACGGGAAATTCGAACTTCAGAAGGTTATTTTTTTGCAGGTAATCTTTTGAAAGGAACAGTATAGACGCCGCGCCCCACAAAATCACAACCTTGGCGAAGCGCGCGAAACCATCGTTAACGACCGCTTCACTAAACGCCGTTTCAGTGCCCGCAGGTGCCATGCCGATCCAAAGGCCAACGCCAACGAACAGCAGTGCTGTTACCCAAAGGATCAGGCCGGATGTCGCCTCTTGTTTTTTGGACCACACACCAAACATTAAAGCGGCCATGGCGTAAACTGCCAATACCAGCTCGGGGAGGATTACGGAAATATCGTTGCTTAACATATCTTCACCCGATCAGTGGCTTGAGGCGGCGGTTTCAGCCGCACCAACAACAGTTTCAAAATTATTCACCAACGCTTCGACGGAGGGGCCGATGATATCCAGTACAAGTGCCGGATAAATACCCAACAGCAACGTGAATAGAACGAGCGGGGCAATGACCAGCTTCTCGCGCATATCCATGTCGGCTATACCCTTTAAGCTTTCCTTAATCATATCACCAAATACAACGCGGCGGTACAAGTGCAGCGCATAAGCCGCTGACAGGATCACACCGGTTGTCGCCCCAAATGCTACCCAAGTGTTAACCTTGAATACCCCGAGCAAAGTAAGGAATTCCCCGACGAACCCGGACGTTCCGGGCAAGCCAACATTTGCCATTGTAAACAGCATGAATAGCAGCGCATAGGTCGGCATGCGTACGGCCAGGCCGCCGTAAGCTTCGATCTCGCGTGTGTGCATACGGTCATAGACAATGCCAACGGAAAGGAACAATGCGCCAGAGATAAAGCCGTGGCTAATCATCTGGAAAATCGCACCATCGAGACCTTGCTGGTTAAACGTAAAGATACCCATCGTCACGAACCCCATATGGGCCACGGATGAGTATGCAATCAACTTTTTCATATCCGTTTGCGCCAATGCAATCAGCGATGTCAGGATGATCGCGGCGACAGACAGGAAGAACACAAAGTTCTGCATGATGTCAGAGGCAACAGGGAACATTGGCAAGCTGAACCGCAGGAAGCCATACCCCCCCATCTTGATAAGGATTGCCGCCAGCACGACGGAACCAGCTGTTGGTGCCTGAACGTGAGCATCAGGAAGCCATGTATGAACCGGCCACATTGGCATTTTCACCGCGAAGGAGGCAAAGAACGCCAACCACATCAAGGTTTGCGCGCCACCAACAATCTGGAAGCCAAGGACGGAAATTGTGCCGGACGAGAACTCATGGTTCAGAAGTTTAACAATGTCCGTTGTGCCCGCATCGTACCACATGGCGATCATTGCGATCAGCATCAGAACGGAGCCAAGCAGCGTATAGAGGAAAAATTTGAATGCCGCATAGATTTTGTCTTTGCCGCCCCAAATCCCGATAATCAGAAACATCGGGATCAGGCCTGCCTCGAAAAACACATAGAACAGAACCAAATCAAGCGACAGGAATACGCCGATCATCAATGTTTCCAGCAACAAGAAGGCAATCATGTATTCTTTAACGCGGTGATCAACTTTCCAGCTGGCACCAATAACAAGCGGCATCATGAAGGTCGTGAGCATCACGAATAAAATGCTTATCCCGTCCACACCCATTTTGTAGGTCAGGCCACCAAGCCATTCGGCCTCTTCAACCATCTGGAAGCCGGTGTCGGACGGGTCAAACCCTTGCAAGATAAACAGCGAAGCAATGAACGTAGCACCCGTTGCAAATAGTGCCAGGATTTTTGCGTTTTTGACGGCCATTTCGTCGTCGCCGCGCAGGAAGAACATCAATACAATCGCGCCGAACAACGGCAGGAAGGTGACGATGGAAAGAAGGTTATCCATATTAGTGCGCCCCTCCGAAAATGGCGAACCATGTAATTAAGCCAACAACCCCAAGGATCATCGCGAATGCATAGTGAAACAGATACCCCGACTGGGCCTTGGCGGCCGCGCGTGTCAGGAAGGGAATGAAGCCCATGGCGATCCCGTTGATGGTGCCGTCAATAATGGACCCGTCGAGTTTCTTCCAAAGGAAATACCCAAGGCGTTTGGCGGGGCGAACGAACAAGAAATCGTAAAGCTCGTCAAAGTACCACTTGTTCAACAGGAACTGATACAGGCCAGGGTTTCGTTTGGCCAACGCAGATGGAAGTGACGGATTGATTACATAGAACCAATAGGATGTCAGGAAACCGACCAGCATTGCAAGGAATGGCGAAACCTTGACCCAATTGGAAACCTCGTGTGCGGCTTCAAGAACTTGATTGGTTGTGTGGTTCACATAAACCGCAGGCCCAAACCATTCGAACACGTTTTTGCCAAAGAAATCTCCATACCACATCATACCAGCGAATACGGACCCCAAGGCCAAAACTGCGAGAGGTATGATCATAACCATCGGGCTTTCATGCGCGTGATCGTGCGTATGTTTGTCGCCCTTTTCCTTGCCGTAGAATGTCATGAACATCAGGCGCCAGCTATAGAAACTGGTCATCGCCGCAGCGGAAACCAACATCCAGAACGCATAAGTGCCAACACCAGAGCCAGCCGCAAAGGTACTTTCGATAATAGCATCTTTGGAGAGGAACCCGGCCAATCCGATATACGTTAACGGAATACCAACGCCGGTAATTGCTAACGTGCCGATCATCATCGCCCAGAAGGTATAAGGTATCTTTTTACGAAGCGCGCCGTAGTTGCGCATATCTTGTTCGTGGTGCATCGCCGTGATTACGGAACCGGCCCCAAGGAACAACATCGCCTTGAAAAACGCGTGTGTGAACAAATGGAACATCGCGGCCTGATAAACCCCAACGCCCGCAGCTGCGAACATATAGCCAAGCTGGGACATGGTTGAATAGGCGATGACGCGTTTGATGTCATTTTGCACAAGCGCGATCGTTGCGGCGACAAACGCGGTGCTTGCACCAACGACCGTTACAAACGCCAGAGTTCCCGGTGCATACTCAAATAGTGGCGACATGCGTGCGACAAGGAATACCCCTGCCGTTACCATAGTCGCGGCGTGGATCAGCGCGGACACAGGTGTCGGGCCTTCCATCGCGTCAGGAAGCCATGTGTGCAAGAACAATTGTGCCGATTTACCCATTGCGCCAATGAACAGCAGCAAGGTGATCGCTTCGGCGGCGTTTACATCCATATACAGGAACGTGAACGAAACGGTCGAAAGGTAATGCCCCTGCGTAAATATCTCGGAGAAATTGATGCTGTCGGTCATCATGAAGATCGCGAAAATACCAAGCGCGAACCCAAAGTCACCAACACGGTTAACAATGAACGCTTTCATCGCCGCCGCATTCGCTGAAGGTTTGCGATAGTAGAACCCGATCAGAAGATAGGAGGCAACGCCAACCCCTTCCCAACCAAAGAACATTTGCAGCAGATTGTCAGATGTCACCAGCATCAACATCGAGAACGTGAAGAATGACAGGTATGCAAAGAAACGCGGTAGGTAGCTTTCGCCTTCTTTCCACTGTGGGTCGTCTTTCATGTAACCAATGGAATAGAGATGTACGAGGCTGGAAACCGTTGTCACAACAACCAGCATAATGACGGTAAGGCGGTCCACGCGAATAGCCCAGTCAACCGACAGGCTGCCACTTTCCACCCAGCGGAATAGTGCGATTGTCTGCACTACATCATAATCGCCAAAGAATAATATCCACGACAGGAATGCTGATAGGAACAACAGCCCTGTGGTCAGGTACATCGCATTCTTCTCGCCAATCATGCGCCAGCCAAAACCGGCAATTAGCGCACCCAGTAGCGGGCCAAAGAGAATAATCGTAGGCATCATTTATCCCTTCATCGCATTGACGTCTTCAACATCAATCGCGCCACGGTTACGGAAGAATACAACAAGGATTGCAAGGCCAATCGCGGCCTCGGCGGCAGCAACGGTCAGGATAAACAGGGTAAATACCTGCCCCACCATGTCACCCAGATAGGATGAGAACGCAACGAAGTTGATGTTAACAGCCAACAACATCAGTTCCACCGACATCAAAATAATGATGATGTTTTTCCGGTTCAGGAATATCCCGAAAATCCCGATAACAAACAACGCCGCCGCAACGGTCAGATAATGTTCTAATCCAATCATATGCCCTGCCCCGGTTTAACGTCTTTCATTTCATATGCGTCCTTCGGATCGCGGTAAATCTGCTCAACAATGCTTTGGCGTTTCACGTTCGGGCGATGGCGCATTGTTAAAACAATCGCGCCGATCATTGCCACAAACAGGATCAAGCCCGCGGTCTGGAACATGAATACATAGTCCGTATAAAGAATCTGGCCCAAAGCCACAGTGTTTTGGATGTCTTCAGGCATTGGTGTGATAGCGGCGCGAAGGGCCGGTGCGTTATCGGCGAATATCCAGTTGCCAAAGACAATGCCCAGTTCCAGCAATAGGATTAGACCAATAGCCAAACCTAGCGGCAGGTAACTAGAAACTGATCCCCGTAATTCCGCAAAATCCACATTCAGCATCATAACGACGAACAGGAACAACACCGCCACAGCGCCGACATAAACTATCAACATCAGCATGGCTATAAATTCCGCGCCGAGCAGCACGAACAAAGCCGCCGCCGAGAAGAACGTCAAAATCAGCCACAATACCGAATGCACCGGATTGCGCGAAAGCACCACTAAAATTGCGGACGCCACAGCGGTGAACGCAAATAGGTAAAATGACAAGGTCACTATGACCATAATCTGTCCCTTCCTTCTTCCGCGTTAAGCGGAGTTATTTGCCTTAACGGTAAGGCGCATCCAGTTCGATGTTCCGCGCGATCTCGGCTTCCCAACGGGCGCCATTATCAAGGAGTTTTTCTTTGTTGTAGAAAAGCTCCTCGCGGGTTTCGGTCGCATACTCAAAATTCGGGCCTTCAACAATGGCATCCACAGGACAAGCTTCCTGACAGAAACCACAGTAGATACACTTCGTCATGTCGATGTCGTAGCGCGTGGTACGGCGACTGCCATCTTCGCGTGGTTCGGCATCAATCGTAATCGCCTGCGCGGGGCAGATTGCCTCGCACAATTTACAAGCAATGCAGCGTTCTTCGCCGTTCGGATACCGCCGCAAAGCGTGTTCGCCACGGAACCGTGGGCTAAGCTCGCCTTTTTCATGCGGGTAGTTGAGCGTGTACTTCGGTTTGAAGAAATACTTCATGCCCAATGCAAAGCCGCTAAGAAAATCCTTCAGCAGAAAGTTTTTAACGACGCGTTCTAAAGTTACAGCCATCAGATCAGCCCCCCACTGCCCAGCGAGCATAGCCCGGGACACCATATTGCGCGAACGCAGCTACAAGAACGACCCATCCAAGCGACATTGGCAGAAATACTTTCCAGCCTAAGCGCATTAGTTGGTCATAACGGAAGCGCGGAACCAGCGCTTTGACCATCGAGAACAGGAAGAAGAAGAACAGCATTTTGCCAACGAACCATAGGATGCCGTCCGGCAGACCCGGGATTGGTGACAACCAACCGCCAAAGAACAGGATGGTCATCATGGCCGTCATGAACACCAACGCCATCAGCTCGCCAATCATATAGAGCAAGAACGGGGTTGAGGAATATTCCACCTGATAACCAGCCACCAATTCCGATTCCGCTTCGGGAAGGTCGAACGGTGGGCGGTTGGTTTCAGCCAAGGCCGACACGAAAAACAGCCAGACCATCGGGAAATGCGGTAACCAGTACCAGCTGAAAATTCCGTAGTTACCAGATTGCGCCATCACGATATCAGTTAGGTTCAACGAACCTGTCGAGATCAGAACGCCGACGATAATCAAACCAATCGAGACCTCATAGGAGATCATCTGCGCGGCAGACCGCAACGCCCCCAAGAACGCGTATTTCGAGTTCGAGGCCCAGCCTCCCATGATCACGCCATACACCTCGAATGACGATATCGCGAAGATATAGAGGATGCCGACATTGATATTGGAAACCACCCAACCCTCGTTAAACGGGATAACGGCCCAGACGACCACGGCCATAATGAACGTGATCATTGGTGCGAGGAAGAACACGATTTTATCCGCGCCAGACGGCACGATGACTTCTTTAGCTATATATTTGATGAAATCCGCGAAGGATTGCAGCAGGCCGAACGGGCCAACCATGTTCGGGCCTTTGCGCATCTGTACGGCTGCCCAGATTTTCCGGTCACCGTACATCAGGAACGCCAAGGCCACCAAGATCAGCACCACAACCAGCAGTGCTTGGCCAAGGATTACCAAGAAGGTTCCGAAATAAAGGCCGAATGTATCGATCATAAATTCCATGTCGTCACTCCGCCGCCATTGGTTTTTGGCTTGTCGCCAGTTGTGCCAGCTCTGCCATCACGCTCGATGCGCGCGCAATCGGGTTGGTTTGGTAGAAGTTCGTAACCGCATTTTTGAACGCTCCAGAACCCAGTTGTTTCGGCTCTGCCGCTTTCCACGGGTTTTCAGGAACCTCGTCAATCGCCGCTAGGTGCGGGAAGTCCTTGAACATTGCTGCGCGCAGCTCGTTCAGCGAATTATAAGGCAACGCTTCGCCCAACTCCGCAGATAATGCCCGCAGGATTGCCCAGTTTTCCCGTGCATCACCCGGTGCAAAACCGGCACGTTGTGCCATTTGCGGGCGACCTTCGGTGTTAACGAATATACCGGATTCTTCGGTGTAAACTGCCGCCGGCAAAATCACATCCGCGCGGTGTGCGCCCCGATCCCCGTGGGAGCCTTGATAAATAACGAACGGGCCAGCGTCGATATCCAGCTCATCCGCGCCAAGGTTGTAAATCACCTCGGCCTTGTCGAGCGCGTTGAGCATGCCACCCTCAGTCGCAAATCCGATGTCCATGCCACCAACACGCGCTGCTGCCGTGTGCAGTACCATGAACTTGGAGTTTGTGTTTTCGGTCAGCTTTTTGGCCGCTTCAAGAACCGCCTCGCCGTCTTTACCAGTCAAAGCACCCTGCCCGATGATAACAACCGTGTTCATGTCCTTGGCTGGACCAATTTCCTTGTCTGCCAGCATCTGCAAAGCCGAACGATCATCGCCAACATAGACATATTCGTACGTCAGGTCAGCCTGTTCACCGACAACACCAATCATCGCGCCGTTCAGCCATGCCTTGCGAATGCGCGCATTCAGCACTGGTGCTTCAGTCCGAGGGTTCGTGCCGATTAACTGGATCATTTGCGCGTTGTCGATATCTTCAATCGTCGCCGTACCAACGTATCCACCCCGATCACCAATCGGCAAATAGCCCCCATCAACGCGGCACTCAACATTACCGTCGATCATACCTTTGAGGGCATACATCGCTTCGGTCGAGGCCAAATCGCCAGCAATCGCTGCAACCTTCTTGCCTTCACTTGCAGTTTTAATGGCCGCAAAAGCCTCAGCCCAACTGGCCTTCGTCAGCTTGCCATCAACCCGCACATACGGCGTATCGAGGCGCTGGCGACGCAATCCATCCCAGATGAAACGGGTCTTGTCGGAAATCCATTCCTCGTTCACGCCATCGTGGTTGCGCGGCACGATCCGCATAACTTCGCGGCCTTTGGTATCCACACGAATGTTGGAACCAAGCGCATCCATCACGTCAATCGTTTCAGTTTTCTTCAATTCCCACGGACGGGCGGAAAACGCATATGGTTTGGAGGTCAGCGCGCCAACTGGACACAAATCAATAATATTGCCTTGAAGGTTACTGTCGAGCGTGCAATTCAGATAGGTCGCAATTTCGGCATCTTCCCCGCGCCCTGTCTGCCCCATCACGGTAAGACCGGCAACTTCAGTGGTAAAACGCACGCAACGCGTACAGGAAATACAGCGCGTCATCGTCGTCGCGACAAGCGGCCCGAGATCAAGATCCTCGACAGAGCGTTTCGCCTCGCGGCTACGCGAAAAATCAACGCCATATGCCATGGCTTGATCCTGCAAGTCACACTCGCCACCCTGATCGCAAATCGGGCAATCGAGGGGGTGGTTCAGAAGCATAAACTCCATCACCCCTTCGCGGGCCTTTTTGACCATCGGAGATTTAGTTTTAACAACAGGCGGTTGACCCTCTGGCCCCGGACGTAAGTCACGGACCTGCATGGCACAAGATGCAGCAGGCTTCGGTGGGCCACCGACGACTTCAACCAGACACATACGGCAATTGCCAGCGATAGTCAGGCGTTCATGGTAACAGAAACGCGGAATTTCGATGCCAGCAACTTCGGCAGCCTGAAGGATTGTCATCGCGCCATCGACTTCGACCTCTTGGTCGTCGATGATGATTTTTTTGAGGTCAGACATGATTTGCAGTCCCACCTTTCGGTTGAAATTCGTTGCACTTTTCGTAGACAGTCACCAAAGGCCAATCTTCGGGGGCAAAATCAGGTCGCTGCGCTTTTTGACAATTTCCATGTTGCAAAGAGGAAGTGCCTAATGGCAGATTCTGTTCAACAGTTAGCCCTAAACATTTACAATTACCACAAAGGGTTCTTACCGCTTGAATCATCGCCCTACTCCGCCGCAATCGAGCTTACGCGGCCCGTTTTCTGATATTTAATCCGGTCTTCAATCTCGTTCCGGAAATGCCGAACCAGACCTTGAATAGGCCAAGCCGCCGCATCTCCGAGTGCGCAGATCGTGTGACCCTCGACCTGCTTAGTCACGCTTAGAAGCATGTCGATTTCCTCAAGTTCAGCCTCGCCTGTCACCAGACGGTCCATAACCCGCATCATCCAGCCAGTACCTTCGCGGCACGGCGTACACTGACCGCAGCTTTCGTGTTTATAGAATTTAGCCAGTCGCCAGATCGCTTTGATAACGTCGGTGGATTGGTCCATGACGATCACCGCCGCGGTTCCGAGGCCGGACTGTTGTTCACGAAGCCAATCAAAATCCATGATGGCTTCTTTGGCAATATCGGCAGGTAAAAGCGGAACGGACGAACCACCCGGAATAACCGCTTTCAGGTTTTTCCAACCACCGCGAACACCGCCGCAATGCTTATCCAACAGCTCTTCCAGCGGGATCGACATGCTTTCTTCAACCACACAGGGGTTGTTGACGTGGCCCGAAATCCCGAAAAGTTTTGTGCCGTGATTGTTTGGCCGCCCCATGGACGTAAACCAATCCGCGCCACGGCGCAAAATCGTTGGGACAACAGCGATTGATTCAACATTGTTAACCGTCGTCGGCGCGCCGTACAGGCCAGCGCCCGCAGGGAATGGCGGCTTCATCCGCGGCATACCTTTGCGGCCCTCAAGACTTTCCAAAAGTGCGGTTTCTTCGCCGCAGATATACGCGCCCGCACCGTGGTGCAGATAAAGGTCGAAATCCCAACCGGATCCCGCCGCGTTTTTACCCAGCAAACCCGCGTCATAGCATTCGTCAATCGCGATCTGTAAAGCCTCGCGTTCGCGGATAAACTCGCCGCGGATATAGATGTAACCAGCATTGGCACCCATACCGAAACCTGCGATCAAGCACCCTTCGATCAGCGTGTGCGGATCATGACGCATGATTTCACGGTCTTTACAGGTTCCCGGCTCGGATTCATCGGCATTAACCACGAGGTAAGACGGACGACCGTCACTTTCTTTGGGCATGAACGACCATTTCAGACCCGTCGGGAAACCCGCGCCGCCACGGCCACGAAGGCCCGAGGCCTTAACCTGATCGACAACCCAGTCGCGGCCGTTCTGGATATATCCAGCGGTTCCGTCCCAATGGCCACGCGCCCGCGCGCCTGCAAGGCTGCGATCGTGCATACCGTAAAGGTTCGTAAATATACGGTCCTTGTCGTCGAGCATCTTACTCTCCTTCTTGGCGTTGCCGCCAAACCTTAAACAAAACAATCAGCGCCCAGATAAACGCTGCGATCGCTGCGAAGTCTGCCAGAAACGCATAGCGCGGCTGAAGACCAAATTTTCCACCTATAAAACTGACCAACATCCACCCCAGCATAGCCACCAAAATCACGATTGAGGCCAATCGTGTCTGTGCTTTTTGCTGGTCGGTACTATTTCTCACTTCAATCTCCTAGTTAGGCGTTAATAAACGTCGCCCTTGTCTACTTTCTTCGAAAACGCCGTGTCGCCACCTTCGGCCAACAGTTTTGCTTGGCCAACCCAATCATCACGGCTGACGCGACCCTTGAATTTCACAAGGTTATCATCCGCCCATTTAACCTCGGCCTCAGTCCAAGCGGCGATTTGGTCGTAATGCCAAACACCTTTGTCGTTCAAATCGGTCTCTAGCTTAGGGCCAACGCCTTTGATTTTTTTCAAATCGTCGCCGCCACCTTCACGCGGACCGTCCAGCATCGTTGGTCCTTGCCCCGCAGCAGCAGCAGTTTTCGTTTTGGGTTTAGGCTTGGTGATAATCGGAACTTCATCTCCCTGAATACGCTTGATGGTATCGCCAAGCGCATTTGCCAGCGCGACGGAGCCATTAGCGGCCTCGCCCGTCTTATCTTTCAGACTTGTCAAACCACCAAGGGGCTCCGCCGCGAAACGGCCGTTTTGTGGGCCAGGTATCGGAACCTCACCGTTTTCAAACGCCTTCAAAAGGTCGCGGAATTTATCGGCGGTAAGGTCTTCGTAATAATCCTTACCAATTTGCGCCATTGGAGCGTTGGTACATGCGCCAAGACATTCGACCTCTTCCCAGCTGAATTTGCCGTCGGCGCTGATTTCATGCGCATTTTTGGCAATCACTTCTTGGCAGATTCCAATCAGATCCTCAGACCCACACAACATGCAGCTTGTTGTGCCGCAAATCTGAATATGTGCAACAGAACCAACAGGTTTCAACTGGAACATAAAGTAGAACGTGGCAACTTCCAACACACGAATATATGCCATGCCCAGCATATCTGCGATAGATTCGATGGCGGGTTTTGACAGCCAACCTTCTTGTTCCTGTGCGCGCCATAACAACGGGATCACGCCCGAAGCCTGACGCCCCTCAGGGAATTTGGTTAACTGGGCTTCGGCCCACGCCTGATTTGCCGCGGTGAATGCGAAACTATCAGGTTGTTCTGAATGAAGGCGGCGTAGCATTAACGGTCTATCTCCCCGAAAACGATGTCAATTGTGCCGATAATGGCGGCAACATCAGCCAACTGGTGGCCGGTTGCGAGGTGATCGACGGCTTGCAGATGCAGATAGCCGGGTGCACGAATTTTGGCTTTGTAGGGTTTGTTTGACCCATCGGCCACCAGATATACACCAAACTCCCCTTTGGGGGCCTCTACTGCGGCGTAAACTTCGCCGGCAGGAACATGGAACCCTTCGGTATAAAGTTTGAAGTGGTGAATCAACGCTTCCATCGACGTTTTCATGTCAGCGCGCTTTGGTGGGGTTAATTTGCCCCGCGCCAGAACGTCTTCACCCTTACATTCGCCAAGTTTAACAATGCATTGCTGCATGATCTTGATGCTTTCACGCATCTCTTCGAGGCGCATCAAGTAGCGATCATAACAGTCGCCATTCTTACCAACCGGAATCTTGAATTCCAACTCGTTGTAGCACTCATAAGGTTGCGATCGGCGCAGATCCCATGCAAAACCGGCAGAGCGCGCCATGACGCCGTTAAGGCCCCAATCAAACACGTCTTGCTTGGTAACGACGGCGATATCGACGTTGCGCTGCTTGAAAATACGGTTTTCAGTTAGCAGACCTTCGAAATCTTGCAAGAACGGTTCGAACTGTTCGGTCCACGTTTGAATGTCGGCAATCAGTTTTTCAGGTAAATCCTGATGCACACCACCGGGGCGGAAATAGTTAGCGTGCAGACGCGCGCCACAAGCCCGTTCATAGAAAATCATCAGGCTTTCGCGCTGGTCAAACCCCCAAAGGTTTGGCGTCAACGCGCCAACGTCCAGCGCTTGCGATCCGACGTTCATAAGGTGGTTCGCGATACGCCCAAGTTCTGAATACAAAACACGGATCAGGCTGGCGCGGCGCGGCACTTCAACGCCTGTCAGCTTTTCAATTGCCAAACACCAAGCGTGCTCCTGATTCATCGGGGCTACGTAATCCAGCCGATCAAAATACGGCAGATTCTGCAAATATGTCCGGCTTTCCATCAGCTTTTCGGTGCCGCGATGCAGCAGGCCGATATGCGGGTCAGCGCGTTCAACAATTTCTCCGTCGAGTTCCAACACCATACGCAAAACGCCGTGCGCCGCAGGGTGTTGTGGCCCGAAATTAATCGAAAAGTTACGAACTTTTTCGTCTATACCAATAGTGTTACCGTTTGATCCGTCCATGTCTTAGGTGTCCTTCTTCTCGTCACCCGGCAGGATGTATTCGGCACCCTCCCATGGAGACATGAAATCGAATTGGCGGTATTCCTGTGTCAGTTTCACAGGTTCGTAAATACAGCGTTTCTCGACTTCGTCGTAGCGCATCTCGACATATCCGGTCGTTGGGAAGTCCTTCCGCAGGGGATGCCCCTCAAACCCGTAATCCGTCAGTAGGCGACGTAAATCTGGGTGGTTAGCGAACAGAATGCCGTACATATCAAAGGCTTCGCGCTCAAACCAGTTGGCACAAGCATGGAACGGGGTGATCGATTCAACTTGCTCGTCTTCTTCGATCATAACCTTCACGCGGATGCGCTGGTTAACGACCATCGACAAGAAGTGGTAAACAACCTCGAAACGTTTTTCACGCCCCGGATAGTCAACGGCAGTGATGTCCACAAGTGTTGTGAACTGACAAGATGAATTTCCTTTTAGGAAATCAACGAAATCCAGCAAACCGGCGTTGGTTACAACAACCGTAAGTTCATCAAAATCAATCGAGGAGGATACAACCGCATCCGACTGTTTGGCCTCAAGTACAGCGGCCAGATCTTTAAGCGCTTCGCTCATATCAGCCCCCTACCTTGCAATCGTGCCAGTGCGACGGATTTTCCGCTGCAACTGCAAAAGGCCATACATCAATGCTTCGGCTGTAGGTGGGCAACCTGGCACATAAACGTCAACCGGAACAATACGGTCACAGCCTCGAACCACGGAATAGGAATAGTGGTAATACCCGCCGCCATTCGCACAAGACCCCATGGAAAGCACATAGCGTGGCTCCGGCATCTGGTCGTAAACCTTACGCAGAGCGGGTGCCATTTTATTAGTCAGCGTTCCCGCCACAATCATCAAATCGGATTGGCGCGGGGAAGCGCGCGGTGCTGTACCAAAACGCTCTAGATCGTAGCGCGGCATAGAAGTGTGGATCATCTCAACGGCACAACACGCCAAACCGAACGTCATCCAGTGCAAGGAACCCGTACGGGCCCAGCTGATAATGTCTTCGGTTGATGTCAGAAGAAAGCCTTTATCGGCCAACTGGTCATTCAACGCTTTAGTGGCAAAATCCTTGTCACCACCAGCGGCATTCAACGCGGTTAATCCCATTCCAAGGCACCCTTCTTCCACTCATAAGCAAATCCGATGGTAAGGACTGCCAAAAATACGATCATCGACCAGAACCCGAACAGCCCCACATCCTTGAAGGCGACGGCCCAAGGGAAAAGGAATGCAATTTCGAGGTCGAAAATAATGAACAGGATGGCCACCAGATAAAACCGCACATCAAAGCGCATGCGGGAATCATCAAACGGGTTGAACCCGCACTCATAGGCCGAAGTTTTTTCAGGATCAGGATTTCGAACCGCAACGATTACCGCCGAGAGTGAAAGAACTATGGCCAACGCCACAGCCAATCCAAAGAAAATAAGAATGGGAAGGTATTCTAGTAGAAGGTCTTCCAAAATGGCACTCCTGAATCTGTATTAGATCAACGCAATTGAGTCGATTGAGGTTTACTCCTCGCCTTATTAGAGGTCAACAGACGGAGGCCTTGAAAGTATAAGAAACTATACAGTTATTTACCAGAAACTCCGCGTCTTGTGGCGCACGGCCCAAACGTGGCAGCTTCAGCAGCCATATTTGCATACAAATGCATACCGCCAGGCAAGTATTACAGGTACTCCCATATTATTTCATTATGAAGCGTAACTATAACAAAATTCCAGATAATTATAACGCAAAATCAAGCATCCGTGATTTCACAGGTTTGTGTGTGGATTAACAGCATGTCTATCGGCTAGCCATTCTATGTCGATTATCGGCACACGAATTAAAACTCTTAAAGGGGATATTATATGTCTAATACTGTACTCAAAACTGTTGCTTTGGCTAGCGCCATTGCTTCCGCACTCGTTGCACAAACAAGCACGGCAACTGCGGCTGGTGACAAAGAGAAATGCTTCGGTGTGTCTTTAGCTGGCCAAAATGACTGTGCAGCCGGTCCCGGCACAACATGCGCGGGCTCGGCCAGTGTAGACTATCAAGGCAATGCTTGGTCTTTGGTCCCAGCGGGTTCCTGCACAACTATGGAATTGCCTGCAAGCAGCGACGGCACAGCCCGCAACGGCTCGCTTGAAGCGTTGGAACGTGATATTCCTGCATAACAATCTAGGGTTCGCGGCTTTGGACGCGAACCCATACCTGTTAAGGGGTCAAGATGAACCAGATTGCAAACACTATCCCCGCCCGCGCGGGTGTTGGATATAAACAAAAACATCTTGACGAAATACTGGCTGAACCTGACACAATCGGTTGGCTGGAAATCCACGCTGAAAACTATATGGGTGATGGCGGACCGCAAATCGCCCAGCTTCGCTATTTACGCGAACGCTTTCCTATTTCATGCCACGGTGTTGGCCTTTCCATCGGGTCTGAAGGGCCGCTGGATAAAGAACATCTTGCCCGGCTCAAAAAGCTCGTTGATTGGCTAAACCCTGCCCTGTTCTCTGAACATCTGGCATGGTCCACACATAATATCGGTTTTCTTAACGATTTGTTACCAGCGCCCTACACACAAGCGACGGTTAACACTGTGATTGAACACATCAACCAAGTCCAAGACGTCATCGGGCGACAGATGCTGTTAGAAAACCCCTCCGTTTACGTGATGTTTGAACAATCCACGATGAGCGAAATCGAATTCCTTACTGAAATCGTAACGCGAACGGGGTGCGGGTTATTGCTAGACGTTAACAATACTTATGTGTCGAACACCAACCAACAAACCTCGGCTGAGGAATACCTTTCGGGTTTTCCAGTTGAACACATCGGAGAGGTGCATCTTGGCGGCCATGATGCGCAAACCGATGATTTTGGTGATCCATTGCTGATCGACAGTCATAATGCCCCCGTCGTTGATCCCGTCTGGAACCTTTATGAGACCTTAATCAAACGTACCGGACCACTGCCAACATTGATCGAGTGGGATAACGATATCCCCGAATGGCCCGTGCTGGCACACGAGGCGCGCCTTGCTGACGCCATCCTTAACCGTCAAACCAAAGCGGCCTGATCAGATGCAAACCGAATTCGCCAAGGGCCTGTTGGACCCAACCCTGCCCACACCCGAAGGTGTCATTGGCCCCAATGGGCGCGCAGCAGGCAAACGTTACGATGTTTATCGCAACAATGTTGTCGTCAGCCTGACGGAGGCATTGGCCGCTGCTTACCCTGTGATACAAACCATTGTCGGAAAAGAGTTCTTCGATGCAATGGCCGGTGTACACGTTCGTAAACACCCCCCGAAATCACCGTTAATGATTTATTATGGTGAAGACTTCCCTAAATTCTTAACGAAGTTCCCGCCTGCCGCACACCTTGGTTACCTGCCCGATGTGGCACGGGTTGAGCTGGCACGCCGCCATGCGTACCACGCCGCAGACGCCGCCCCGTGTGCGCCAGAAAAATTGGGGAACCTCGACGGCACCAAACTTTACGACGCGCGGATCACCTTGCACCCGTCATTGCACATTATCCGGTCCCGTTACCCAGTGTTTTCAATCTGGCGCTACAACAGTACCGAGGACAAATCCCCAATTGGCGAGGCGCGCGAAATCACCATGGTCTCGCGTCCCGCTGACGACTTGATAATGCAAAACCCGACCGCGGGCACTGCGGTGTTTGTCGAATCCTTAAACACAGACCCGCTGGGCGTCGCCATGGACAAAGCCAAAGGGGCGCAGCCGGAATTTGATTTAGCCGAAAACCTTACCGAGCTGCTTTCCGCAGGCTTGATTACAGATATAAATTAAAGGGACACATAATGCAGTTTATTCTTAACCTTCACGACCGTATTTTCACGGCAATCTCCAACATCCTTGGCCCGTGGTTCCTTACCACAGCTGCGCGCCTTACGTTCACCTCCGTGACGCTGTTGTTTTTCTGGACCTCAGGTAAAACCAAGATAGGTGATAGCATTTTCTCTCCTGCGTTCGGAGCCTACGCCCAGATTTTCCCGAAGAAGTTTGAATCCCTCGGCTATGATGCAAGCCTTATGTCGGGCTTTGACACTTTGGTGGTGCTGTTCGGCACATATGCAGAATTCATTCTGCCCGCCATGATCGCGCTCGGCCTGTTCACGCGCCTCGCTAGTGTTGGAATGATCGGATTTATCGCAATGATGAGTTTTGTAGATGTTTACGGCCATAATGCTGATGCCAAAACCATCGGGGCCATGTTTGACCGCGTTCCATACGGGCTGATCATGGACCAACGCCTAATGTGGGTATTTTTGTTGCTAGTACTCGTGATCAAGGGTGGTGGACCAATTTCACTGGATTACATTCTTGCGAAGTTTCGCAAATGAAAAAGGGCGCGAATTAAACCGCGCCCTTCAAAGTTAACTTGTTAGATATCTTAAAAGTCGATGAATTCGATAAAGTCGTCCATCAGGATAACCCACCAGTCGAGGGTATCTTTGAAGTTTGTCGCAGAAACACCGCCGTAAAGGTTAACGTCCATCTCAAGAAGCGGGTCACTTTCTTCATTGAGGTAAACTTTCACCCAGCGTTTTTCCAGATTGAAATCTTGAGCGCGCGTTAACGACATCCCGTCTTCCATATCGAAGCTGACGCTAAACTGCACATCGCGACAATTGTCGCCGTCTGTACAGCCGTAAAAGTATACCACGAACTCATACCCGTTGGCCGAAGACGTGATCTTTGGATCGCCAACACCATCAATGCTGACGACAGCGCGATAACCCTCTTCTTGAATCAAGGCCGCAATAATGTCGACATCCGATGCATCAACCAGCGCCTGCGCATTAGCGCCAAGCGGGGCAAGAATAAGGGCAACAGCGGCCAGTAACGATTTCTTAAACATGAGATTTCCTTCAGAATTGAACAACATAATCCGCACGTTATCAGACGAAATATTAATGTGCTACAATATTTTAAGGGTAAGTGGCGCGGTTGACGGGACTCGAACCCGCGACCCCCGGCGTGACAGGCCGGTACTCTAACCAACTGAGCTACAACCGCGCATGTGGTCTTGCGACCGGGATGGCAATGGCGCGGTTGACGGGACTCGAACCCGCGACCCCCGGCGTGACAGGCCGGTACTCTAACCAACTGAGCTACAACCGCGCATTTGCCTTTTTAGCCACGGCATTAGCCTTGGCTGAGGGCGTTCTACTGTTGCACCTATGGCGCGTCAAGTGGATTGCGACAGGGTTTGAAATAATTTCCAAAACCGCTTGAAGCTATAGCAACTAGAGGTCGTATAACGGCTCAAATTTACAGATTTTGGAGAGAATCACATTATGGCTGATAGTTTGATACTGAAAATAGAAGGAATGGACTGCCCAAGTTGCGCAAGCAAAGTAGAGGGGGCAGTTTGTTCGCTTCCGGGCGTTGAAAATGCAACCCTGAATTACACCAGCCAGAAACTGAAACTGGAATTCCCCAACGCATCCGAACTTGAACCCAAAGTCACACGCGCAATCGAGAAGCTTGGTTACAGAATCATTTCGCAAGACGCCTCTCGCCCCGCCCCGCAAACCTGGTGGCAAACCCGCAAGGGGCAATTGGTTATTGTTTCCGGCGCGCTGTTGGCAATCGCAACGGTTCTGTCTTTTGCCTTACCTGAATATGCGCCCTACGTTTTCACCGCCGCAGGATTGTTGGCGCTGATTCCACTGGCTAAGAAAGCGGTGATGAGCGCATTGGCGGGGCAACCCTTCACTATTGAAACGCTGGTAACTATTGCTGTCATCGGCGCGATTTTTATCGACGAATCCGCCGAAGCCGCAATCGTTGTTTTCCTATTCTTGATTGGTGAACTTCTGGAAATGATTGCCGCAATGAAGGCGCGAAAATCCGTCGAGGCATTAGCGGATCTAGTACCAAAAACCGCCCTTCTGGTAATCGACGGGAGTGTGCGCGAGGTTCCGGCCACAGCCCTCGAAATAGGCGACATCGTTGAAGTCCGCCCCGGCGGGTATGTTCCAGCGGACGGTGAAATTGTCGAAGGCGAATCCTCGTTCAACGAGGCCAGTATTACGGGGGAATCCATTCCCAAGAACAAAAGCAGCGGCGACAATGTCTATGCTGGTTCGGTTAACGCAGATGGTCTGGTACGCGTTCAGACAACGGCGACCGCCGACAACAACATCATCGCGCGAATATTGCGGATGGTCGAGGAGGCAGAAGCCAGCAAATCCCCGACCGCGCGATTTATCGACAAATTCAGCACCTACTACACCCCCGGGGTCATCGTGGTCGCGGCCCTGATCGCTTTCGTGCCACCACTGGCAGTCGGCGCAGACCTATCCACATGGATATACAAAGGGCTGGCGATCCTACTTATCGGTTGTCCTTGCGCATTGGTTCTTTCCACGCCAGCGGCCGTTACCTCTGGCATTTCCGCCGGCGCACGGCAAGGCTTGTTGATAAAAGGTGGCGCGGTATTGGAAGCCATAGGCAAAGTTACCCGCGTGGCCTTCGATAAAACCGGCACGCTGACACAAGGCACTCCGCAAGTTACGGATGTGCAAGCCTTTGGTGGTGACGAGCAGGAAATGCTTAGGCTGGCAGCAGCGGTTGAGGCTGGCTCGTCACACCCATTGGCCTTGGCTATTGTTGAAAAGGCCGCGGGGCTTACAATTCCCGATGCGTCAGATTCAAAAGCCCTTCAAGGGCGCGGCGTACAAGCAATTATAGAAAGTAAAACTATCACCGTGGCTTCGCCCCGTTACGCCGAAAGCCTGGCGGAAATCTCGGATGCCAATATGCAAACGATCCATAGTCTTGAGGCGTCAGGCAAAACGGTTACGGTCGTTTTGCGCAACACAGAAGTCCTTGGGCTTATCGCGATCCGGGACGAGTTGCGTGAAGACGCGAAACGGGCAACTGCGCGTTTGGTCGAAATGGGGGTCATGCCCATCATGCTGACGGGTGACAATGCCCTGACCGGCAAGGCACTGGCAGATCAGTTGGGAATCGAGGTGAAGGCCGAGATGATGCCCGAAGACAAGTTGAACTATATTACCAAGCTCGCGAGCGAAGGCACAGTCGCAATGGTCGGTGATGGCATCAACGACGCCCCTGCCCTAGCAAGGGCCGATGTCGGTATCGCCATGGGTGGTGGCACGGACGTGGCTATCGAAACCGCCGATGCTGTGTTGTTGCAAGAAAAGGTTTCCGATGTTCCTGCGCTGATCGACCTGTCACGGGTTACAATGAAAAATATCTACCAGAACATCACAATTGCGCTGGGCTTGAAGGCGGTGTTCCTGGTCACAACCTTGTTCGGTATTACGACATTGTGGATGGCCATATTCGCCGATACAGGGGCCACAGTGCTGGTCACCATTAACGCGCTGCGGTTGCTTGGGTACAAACCTAAAAGCTGATGCACCAGGTGGGGGCTGCGGGAAACCGTGGCCTTCATTAGGGAGGGGAATGGTGGGTGATGAGAGGCTCGAACTCCCGACATCTTCCGTGTAAAGGAAGCGCTCTACCAACTGAGCTAATCACCCATTCCGTGGGAGGCTGATAAACCGTATTTTCGAGGTCGGCAAGTGCTAGTTTGCAATTCTACCCGCAATTTTCAGATTTTTTCAGCTACTGCAAATTAAAACGGGCCGACAGATTTCTGCGGCCCGTTTCAAGCGATTCATTTGTACGCTTAATGCGCTGTTGCACCGCTTGCTGTTTTATTTGTGGAAGCCAGCGCTGCGGCCTTGGCAGCCTCGGCCTCTTCGTCCCACTCAACAGGTTCAGGCATACGGGTAAGGGCAATTTCCAGAACATCCATCACATCGGACACGGGAATAATTTTCAACCCGTCCGTGATTATATCAGGGATTTCCGTAAGGTCCTTTTCGTTATCCGCAGGGATAAGAACCGTGGTGATCCCACCACGAAGGGCCGCCAAAAGTTTTTCCTTCAAGCCTCCGATAGGCAAAACATTACCGCGCAACGTCACCTCGCCTGTCATGGCGATATCGCGACGCACCGGAATACCTGTCAGCACTGACACGATGGATGTCACCATACCTACACCCGCACTTGGCCCGTCTTTTGGCGTCGCGGCCTCTGGCACGTGAACGTGGATGTCTATTTTTTCGAACTCTGGCGGTTTGATACCCAATGTTGTGGATTTGGAGCGCACGAAACTGGCCGCAGCCTCGATTGATTCCTTCATCACATCGCCAAGTTTACCCGTGGTTTTCATGCGGCCTTTGCCTGGCAAGCGCAGCGCTTCGATCTGCAATAGATCGCCGCCCACTTCTGTCCATGCCAAACCAGTAACGACACCGACTTGATCTTTTTCTTCGGCCAAGCCGAATTTGAAACGGCGTACGCCAAGAAAATCAGCGATATTTTCGCTGGTAACCGTCACGGTTTCGGCGCGCTTCATCACAATTTCTGTCACGGCTTTCCGACACAGTTTGGCAATCTCGCGCTCAAGGTTTCGAACGCCAGCTTCGCGAGTGTAGTACCGCACGATGTCCAGCAACGCGTCATCCTTTAGCGTAAACTCGCCCTTCTTCAAACCGTGGCCTTTGATCTGTTTCTCGATCAAATGTTGTTTTGCGATCTCGGTTTTTTCCAGCTCGGTGTAACCGGCCAGCGTGATAATCTCCATCCGGTCCAGCAACGGGCGCGGCATGTTGTAGGAGTTCGCGGTGGTCAGGAACATCACATGGCTAAGATCGTATTCAACCTCCATATAATGGTCGATGAACGTGCTGTTTTGCTCTGGATCCAAAACCTCAAGCATCGCGCTGGCAGGGTCGCCACGGTAATCCTGTCCCATCTTGTCAATCTCGTCGAGCAGGATAAGCGGGTTGATCGTTTTGGCCTTTTTCATCGACTGGATGATTTTGCCCGGCATGGAACCAATGTATGTGCGACGATGCCCGCGAATTTCGGATTCGTCGCGCACACCCCCAAGGCTGATGCGAATGAATTCACGGCCCGTCGCTTTGGCCACAGATTTCCCTAACGAAGTCTTACCAACACCCGGAGGGCCGACAAGACACAAGATTGGGCCTTTCATCTTCTGGCTGCGCTGCTGTACGGCCAGATACTCAACGATGCGTTCTTTAACCTTTTCAAGGCCGTAGTGATCCTGATCCAGAACCGCCTGCGCTTTGTTCAGGTCTTTTTTGACGCGGCTGCGCTTGCCCCAAGGGATCGACAAAACCCAATCGAGGTAGTTGCGAACAACCGTGGCTTCCGCCGACATCGGCGACATGTTTTTCAGCTTCTTCAGCTCGCCATCGACCTTTTCTTTGGCCTCTTTAGACAGCTTAACTTCCGCGATGCGATCTTCTAGTTCGCCAATCTCGCTCTGGCCTTCTTCGCCATCGCCAAGTTCCTTCTGGATCGCCTTCATCTGTTCGTTCAGATAGTATTCACGCTGCGTGCGTTCCATCTGGGTTTTGACGCGCGACTTGATCTGCTTTTCAACCTTTAGAACGGATAGCTCGCTTTGCATCAGGTCAAGAATTTTTTCTAGCCGTTGTGCAACGTCCGTAATTTCCAGCAGGTTCTGCTTTTCAGCAATTGAGACACCAAGGTGCCCCGCAACGGTATCCGCCAGCTTGATCGCATCGGCGACTTCCTGCACGGCAGATAACGCATCTTCCGGCACGTTTTTGTTCAGGCGTGCATAGCGCTCAAACGTATCGGTCACGGAACGCGAAAGTGCGGTCACCAAATCGGATTCCGCCTCGCCCTCTTCGACAAGCATGGCCTCGGCCTCGAAATATTCGTCATTTTCCAAGAACCTTGTGATCAGAACTCGCTGTTTACCCTCGACCAGGACCTTAACGGTTCCGTCGGGCAATTTCAGCAGTTGCAGCACGTTGGCCAAAACGCCGGTTTCGTTGATGGAGTCGGTAGTCGGCTCATCCTCGCCCGCGTCTTTCTGGCTGGAAAGAAGTATTTGTTTGTCGTCTTGCATCACCTCTTCAAGCGCGCGGACGGATTTCTCACGGCCAACAAAAAGCGGCACGATCATGTTAGGGAAAACAACAATATCCCGAAGCGGGAGAACCGGATAGGTAACGCTGTTTGAATCTGACATCGGTATTCCTTATTTCTGCAAAACACTCCGACCCAGTTATCTGGCGATAGCAGCGCTTCCATTGTTTCATATAACTTGGAGTGCGCCGCGCAGGGTTTCAAGAGGATAAATTAGATGTGGTCCGGTTTTGTTCCCGCATTATGCGTCTATTCACCCTGTTCTCAAAGCACCGGAATATCACCAATTTTGCGCCGCGCATGAAAGGCCGCCGCGAAATCATCAAGCGTTCCCCCCGCAATCGCCGCCCGTAATCCCTGCATGAGTTCTTGATAGTAATGCAAATTGTGCCACGTCAGCAGCATGCTGGCGATAATCTCTTTGGATTTATGAACATGGTGCAGATACGCCCGAGAATAGCTCTGGCACGTCGGGCAGGTGCATTCTTCATCAAGCGGGCGTGGGTCATCAATGTGGCGGGCATTACGCAAATTCACTGCCCCCATCCGCGTTAACGCCTGCCCCGTGCGGCCTGATCGCGATGGTAAAACACAATCAAACATATCAACGCCGCGCTGAACGGCCCCGACGATGTCATCCGGCTTGCCAACGCCCATCAGGTAACGCGGCTTATCCGCAGGCAGCATCCCAGGCGCATAATCCAGCACATCGAACATGGCCTCCTGCCCCTCGCCCACGGCCAGACCGCCGATGGCGTAGCCGTCAAAGCCGATAGATTTCAGCGCCTCCGAGCTTTCCTCGCGCATTTCTGGCAACGTACTGCCCTGCTGAATGCCAAACAATGCATGATCAGGCCGGTCGCCAAACGCATCTTTGGATCGTTGCGCCCACCTCATCGACATCCGCATCGAATCCGCCACAATATCCGGTTCCGCGGGGTACGGCGTGCATTCATCAAAACACATGACGATATCGCTGCCGAGCATCCGCTGGATGTCCATAGACCGTTCCGGCGTCAGGTTGTGTTCGGACCCGTCAATATGGGATTTGAATTTCACGCCATCCTCGGTCAGCTTGCGTAATCCTGCGAGGCTCATCACCTGAAAACCACCCGAATCCGTTAAAATCGGTTTATCCCAGTTCATAAATTTGTGAAGACCGCCCAAACGCTCGATCCGCTCAGCGGTGGGGCGCAACATCAAGTGATAGGTGTTGCCCAAAAGGATATCAGCCCCCGTGGCTGCCACGCTTTTTGGCATCATAGCTTTCACGGTTGCAGCAGTCCCTACAGGCATAAATGCAGGTGTGCGGATGTCGCCACGCGGTGTGTGCAGCACACCTGTGCGGGCTTTTCCTTGTGTTTGGTTGATTTTAAACGATACGTTTTTCACTTATTTTCCTGACTTTTTAGGCTTACCGCGCGTTCAACCCCAAATTTGCCGCAGTTTCAAGCCCTGCCGTCATCTAGACGTGTGCATTCTTATACCCTATATGTTTAGTCAGGAATTCCGAAAAGGATTGAGAAACCATGAATGCCAACGCCGAAATGCCCATGGAGGGCACACCGCTAATCGCCCCGTCGACGACAGATCACCCCTTGTACGAAACCATCGTCGAGGCGTGCCGCACCGTCCACGACCCCGAGGTTCCGGTTAACATTTACGACCTCGGTCTGATCTATACGATCGACATCAATGACGAGTCACACGTGGAAGTTAAGATGTCCTTAACTGCACCCGGTTGCCCTGTTGCTGGCGAAATGCCGGGCTGGGTTGCGGATGCCATCACCCCGATTGCCGGTGTAAAAACCGTGAACGTGGAGCTGGTTTGGGAACCACAATGGGGCATGGACATGATGTCTGACGAAGCGCGTCTAGAATTGGGCTTCATGTAATGGCAAGCGTTATCAGCAATCTGGTTTACCGCGTTAGTGTTTCGGCAATTGTCGGCGCTATTGTTGCTGGTGGTCTGATTTATCTGAACAACGACCGTGTGGTTAAATCCTACCGCGCCGAACAGGCAACACAGACCGAACAACAGGGTATGACTAACAAAGCGTTAATGGAGGCTAACGAAAGTCTGGCCTCGGCGATCCGTGAAATGGAAGCCGCCCAAGCCCAACAATTGGCTGATTTTAGCGATGCGTTAACCGCCTTGGAAGCTAAAATAGACACCATTCCGGTTGCCGAACCTGCTGACAATTCCGAAATAACTGACGCAATTGCCGCATTGAATGCCGATTTGAGCGCCAAAATCGAAGCGATAATACCCGCCGCACAGGAGGAAAACTGATGTTTGGAATTCCCGGAAAACAAGCCGTTACCATGACGGATGCCGCCGCCACGCAAATCTCTAGCCTGATGGGTGACGGAGAAAAGAAAGGCCTGCGGATCGGCATCAAAAAAGGTGGCTGTGCGGGCATGGAATACACCATGGACTACGTCGAAGAAGTTGATCCAAACGACGAGGTTATCGAATACAACGGCGCCCGCGTGATGATCGCCCCGATGGCGCAGATGTTCCTGTTTGGAACCGAAATTGATTACAAAGTTTCTCTGCTAGAGGCCGGATTCTCGTTCAAGAACCCGAACGTAACCGAGGCTTGTGGCTGCGGCGAATCAATCAAATTTGCAGATATGTAAAACCAAAATCCCTACAGGAGTATGAATATGCGTCGTAAAGTTGCCGCCGGTAATTGGAAAATGAATGGCCTGAAGGCGTCTATCGCTGAATTGGAGGCCTTGAAGGCCAGCAGCGCGGGTGCGACGTGCGACGTTATTATCTGTCCTCCGGCAACTTTAGTGGCAGAGATGGCCGCTATATCTGGCGATATTATCATCGGTGGTCAGGATTGCCACTGGAATGAAACCGGCGCGCATACGGGCGATATTTCGGCAGAAATGCTGAAAGATGCAGGGGCTGGCGCGGTAATACTTGGCCATTCAGAACGACGCGCAGATCACGACGAAACGGACGCCGAGGTAAACAACAAAACACAAGCTGCATGGCGCGCAGGACTGCAAGCCATTGTTTGTGTTGGTGAAACCGAGGCACAGCGTGATTCAGGCGAAACACTGGACGTTATCGGCAGGCAACTTGATGGCTCCACGCCTGATGCAACTACGGCTGAAAATACCATTGTCGCATACGAACCCGTATGGGCAATCGGCACGGGCCGCACACCCACGCTTGATGAAGTGGCCGAGGTTCACGATTACCTTCGCGCAAAACTGGTCGCTCGCTTCGGCGACAAAATCGGAAACGGCATTCGACTGCTTTACGGTGGTTCGGTAAAACCAACCAATGCCGCCGAAATCTTCGCCGTTTCCAATGTTGACGGCGGGTTGGTCGGTGGCGCTTCACTAAAAGCCTCCGACTTCGCGGGGATCGTGGCGGCGGCTAACTAGCGCGACGTTGTTCCACCACCGTAATCCCGTAATGGTCCGCCAATCTTTGCAAGGCTATCTTCAGAACAACCTTGCCGGATCGGGCGGACCAGCCAAGGCGTTTTTCGGCCTTTTCCATACCCTCAAGAAAACAGCAAACCCTTAACGCCACATCCGCCAATCCCGGCCCAAGGGCTTTCAAAGCCCCCGAAACCCGATCCCGCGCGTTCGAGGACCCCGAACATTCCGCCCCGCCGTTGAAGCCACCACCGCCGCCTGTCAAGAAACGGTCCCAATTCTGCGCCACCCGTGGCCCAAGCTGCGCTTGCTCGAAATCCTCGCGTAAGCGTTCGCCTGCTTCCAGAAGCTCCGGCGATAAATACATCGCACCCGACTTGTCCTTTTTACGCGCCAACAACGTCAACGGGCTTTCCGCGAAATTAAATCGCACGCTCTTGCGGCCAGAACCGTCGTACATTTTAACAACCCGCTCGCCGAATTCTTTATGCTGTTCTTGAAACGGGGTCGTCGCGGTCTCCTCCCTGTCTTGCTGATCTTCGGCGATCATACGTTTCAGGGCGGTGCGACCCGTCGCCGTAATGCTATACCGGCTGACCTTCCCCAATTGTTCACCGGATATCCATTCCTTCAATGCAAACGCCCGCGCGAAACTGCGATCGACCACGGCAATGCGTGTCGGGCGCCCCAGCACGGTTTCCTTGAATACAGCGGCAACCTCCATTTGTGGAGCAATCAGAAGATATGCACCAGTTTCACAAAGGCGGCGCAAGATGCGGCGAGCATGGCGTGCAATGTCAGCTTCAGTCAGGGATGCAGCTTTGACCATATGGTGGTTCTCCGGTTCGGTTTCAGGGTGGGTATTTAGGGACAAATCATTCAGTGCTTCGTCAACCAACGGATCATCGCGCCGTGATTCAAATTTTCGAACTTGCCGCAGTATTGTCGAAGCATGACACCCTTGAATGCGGGCCAACTCACGAATGCTTACGCCCATATTTACATGTATGAGGTACGTTTTGGCATGAACGGGAACCCAATCAGGGTGTGGAATACAGGGTGTTTTATCCAAACAATTTGTCAAAATTTTTAACTACCTTTTAGATAAATAGAACAAAACTACCTAAGGTTGTTATTGTAAATTTTTAGTTAATTACGCCCGACAAGTGGGTGTATACGCTGCTGCGTTCGCGTGAAAATAAAATCACGCAACACCCGCTTGGGTTGTGCGATTGTGTGCTTAATAATTCTAATGGAGGTAAACATGCATCATTCACAAGCCCAGCTAAACGCATTGCAACGCCCTAAATTACTGATCCGTGCCGCACGAGCCGCGATTGGTGAATTTCGATGGAGTCGAAACCTTGAGGTGAAAAATATGGAAGCGGGCGGCGTAAAGCTACAACAGCTTTTCGATACATTAATGGAAGAAGAACGCCGCCTGAACGCAGAGCGTATTGAATGCGACGCAGCTTACTGCGTTCGCAAACACATACGCACCCTGACCGCGTTAATGGTTATTGCCGCAGGCCTGGCACCGCGACAACAAGCCGCCTGATATCAGCCAAACGCGTCTGGCATACTTTCTTTTTTCTTGGCTATGTAGGCTAGTAATGCCTCGTCTATAGCCGGATCAATCGCGGGCTTTTGGTATTCATCCAGCATCTTTTTCACGCGCATATTAGCTAGTTGAACTGTGTCGTAAGAACCTTCTTCGCTCCATTGCTCAAAGGGTTTGTAATCAAGCACTTCGGTACGCCAGAACGCCGTTTTGAAATTCGCTTGAGTATGCTCGCATCCAAGGTAATGTCCACCCGGTTGAACCTCTTCAATCGCACCCATGGCCTGCCCGTTTTCGGATATATCAACGCCCGCAGCGATCGAGTGCAGAACGCCCAATTGATCCGCATCCATCACGAATTTTTCAAAGCTGGACACCAGCCCGCCTTCCAGCCAACCACAAGAATGCAGCATGAAATTCACGCCGCCCAGCAGGGCCGCATTCAAGGTATTTGCAGTCTCGTATCCCGCCTGTGCATCGGGTAGTTTGGAGCCACAAAGCCCCCCGCCCGAACGGAACGGCAGGTTCATACGACGCGCCAACTGCCCTGCCCCGTACAGAATTTTGGAAGCCTCCGGCGTGCCGAATGTCGGCGCACCTGAATTCATGTCGATCGACGTCACAAATGCCCCGAAAATAACCGGCGCTCCGGGACGGATCATTTGGGAATAGGCGATGCCGGCCAATGCCTCGGCCAAGACTTGCGTTAAGGTTCCCGCAACTGAAACCGGCGCCATTGCCCCGCCAACGATAAACGGCGAAATAATGCAGGCTTGATTGTTGGCGGCATACACCTCCAACGCGCCCATCATGATCGGGTCAAACACTAACGGCGAGTTAATGTTGATAAGGCTGGTCATCACCGTGTTGTCGTCAACAAACTGCTCACCAAACAAAATTTTGCACATATCAACCGAATCTTGTGCGCGAACGGGTTCGGTCACAGACCCCATAAAAGGTTTGTCCGTCAGCGTCATATGGGCGTAAAGCATATCAAAATGGCGCTTGTTCACGGCAATATCTGTCGGTTCACACACCGTACCACCGGAGTGATGCAGCCATTTGGACATGTGGCCCAATTTCACAAATTTCTGAAAGTCCGCGATGGTGGCATAGCGCCGCCCCCCGTCTAGATCACGCACAAACGGTGGTCCATAAACAGGGGCCAACACCAAGGTATTTCCACCAATCTCGACATTACGTTCAGGGTTGCGTGCATGTTGGAGAATACGGCTAGGTGCAGTTGCACATAGTTTACGGGCAAGGCCCCGCGGAATGCGAACACGCTCCCCTTCAACATCAGCACCCACATCGCGCCAGCGCTGCAAGGCCTCAGGGTTATCGACGAAGTTCACGCCAATTTCTTCAAGAACCGTTTCGGCGTTGTACTCGATGATCTCTAACGCCTCGGCATTCAGTATTTCGAAGTTGGGGATGTTGCGCTCGATAAACTTTGAAAACTCCAGTTTCGGTGCTGTACGCTCGGCGCGGCGGGCGGCACCTCCACCACGGGCGCGACGACGAGGGGGTTCTTGCAAAGCAGCTGTATTTGCCATTGAGACATCCTGAAAATTGGAGTTGTTAACTCAAAATAGAACAAATCCATGCTGTCACCGTTCGACATTTCCGTCTCGAAAACATCCATCCGCGACATTTCCACGATCTGCTTGCGCGAATCCGCTTCGCGCCATAAACACCGCTGTATGACAAATCAAACACATGACCGCCTTCTTATTATTGATTTCGGATCGCAAGTGACGCAGCTGATCGCGCGCCGCCTGCGCGAGAGCAATATCTATTGTGAAATCCATCCGTTCCAGAACGTAGACGAGGAATTCATCCGTGATTTTGCACCCAAAGCGGTGATCTTGTCCGGTGGGCCTGCCAGCGTACTGGACGAGGGTTCGCCTCGTGCGCCCCAAGGCCTGTTCGACATGGGACTGCCAATCTTGGGCATTTGCTATGGCCAACAGGTGATGATGCATCAACTTGGCGGCAAAGTGGAAAGCGGCCACGGCACGGCGGAATTCGGGCGGGCTTATGTGGCCCCTGCTGCCGATATGCCATTGCTGGACGGCTGGTTCGCAGACGGCGACGAACAAGTCTGGATGAGCCATGGCGATCATGTGTCCGAACTGGCCGAAGGGTTCGCGGTTTACGGAACCTCGCCAAACGCACCGTTTGCAATCACAGCGGATCTGAAACGCAATTTCTTTGCCGTCCAGTTTCATCCAGAAGTACACCACACCCCGAACGGGGCGCGGTTCTATAAGAACTTCACTGATCTGGCCGGGTTCACCGGCGACTGGACGATGGATGCCTACAAAGATCAAGCGATCGAGGCTATTCGGGCGCAAGTTGGCGACAAGAAGGTTATTTGCGGTCTTTCAGGCGGCGTTGATTCCTCCGTCACCGCGATTCTTATTCACGAGGCCATCGGCGATCAGCTTACCTGTGTATATGTTGACAACGGGTTAATGCGCAAAGGCGAGACGGACGAGGTCCTGACCATGTTCCGTGAAAACTATAACATTCCGTTAATTCATGCGGCTGAAGGCGAGTTGTTTGTCAGCGAACTTGAGGGTGTCTCTGACCCTGAAACCAAGCGTAAAATCATTGGCAAGTTGTTCATTGATGTGTTTGAGAAACACGCGAAATCTGTTGGTGGGGCTAAATTCCTCGCCCAAGGCACGCTTTATCCCGACGTGATTGAAAGCGTCAGCTTTTCCGGTGGTCCTTCGGTTACTATCAAATCCCACCACAATGTTGGTGGTCTGCCTGAACGTATGGACATGAAACTGGTCGAACCGCTGCGCGAATTGTTCAAAGACGAAGTCCGTGAGTTGGGCCGAGAGCTGGGCCTGCCCGAAAGTTTCGTTGGCCGTCATCCCTTCCCCGGCCCCGGCCTTGCTATCCGCTGCCCCGGCGAGATTACGCGTCAGAAATTGGATATCCTTCGCGAAGCTGATGCCGTTTATCTGGACCAAATCCGCAAGCACGGACTTTACGATGAAATCTGGCAAGCATTTGTGGCCATTCTTCCGGTCAGAACCGTTGGCGTTATGGGCGACGGGCGAACCTATGATTTTGCTTGTGCGTTGCGTGCGGTGACGTCCGTTGATGGTATGACGGCGGATTACTATCCTTTCACCCATGAATTCCTTGGCGAAACCGCGACGCGGATAATTAACGAAGTTGAAGGGATTAATCGGGTTACCTATGACATCACCTCCAAACCTCCGGGAACGATTGAATGGGAGTAATCCTGTCGGGATATGTTGATGTGCCGGACGCTGACATCGCGCTTGTTGAAAGACATCTGCCAACGCACATATCCCTAAGCCTTGCCGAGGATGGGTGCATTTCGTTCGATGTACGCATAGACCCGACCAATCCGAACCGCTATCTGGTGGACGAGGAATTCAGCACCCAAACTGCATTTGATGCTCATCAGGCGCGGGTGAAGGCCTCAGCTTGGGGGCAAGCGACAGCGCATCTGAAACGGCAATACAAAACCACCTAAGCCGCACGTATCTGCTTGCCAAAGGCAAATTCCGCTGCCACGTTCCGCCACATGGCGGATCAATCCCACCCTTTACGCGCTGGCATCTGGATGCTGGGCGCTGTGGCCTCGTTCTCGGCTATGGCTGTGGCGGGTCGTGAAATTTCGGTGGAGCTTAACACGTTCGAGCTGATGATGTACCGTTCTGCCATTGGGTTCATTATTGTTAACATTTTAGTCTGGAAGCTTGGCGGCTTTTCGCAAGTTAAATCCGACCGGCTTGGCATGCACCTGAAACGTAATATTTTCCACTTCACAGGTCAAAACCTGTGGTTTTACGGCATCGTTGTTATTCCGTTCAGCCAGCTCGTCGCGCTGGAATTCACCAGCCCTATCTGGGTTATCATCCTCGCGCCCTTCTTTTTGGGTGAGAAAATGACCAAACCTCGCGCGATCGCTGCGATAAGTGGTTTCATCGGCGTTCTAATTGTCGCCCAACCCGGAGTTATTACGCTGGGCGCAGGTCACGCAGCGGGTGCCGCAGCGGCGGTATTCTTTGCGCTTAACGTTATCTACACAAGACAAATTTCGCGATTTGAAAGCGTCCTTAGCGTGTTGTTCTGGATGACATTGATGCAATTTACCTTCGGCTTGGTGCTAAGCCTGCCGGGTGGCATTCCCATCCCCTCACCGGAGGGCTTCAAATGGGTTCTAATCGTCGCATTCGCTGGCCTAAGTGCGCACTACTGCCTGACGACGGCATTGTCACTCGCCCCCGCTTCTACGGTTGCGCCCATGGAATTCATCCGTCTGCCGGTCATTACGTTTATTGGCATGATCCTTTACGACGAACCCTTCGTTTGGGCCGTCGCAATAGGAGCACTGTTTATCTTGGGGGGTAACTTCATCAACATCCGCGCGGAACGGAAAACCTAAGCCAGCATCGCCTTGATTGCAGCGCCGGTTTTGCCAAAATCCATCTGGCCTGTGTATTTCGATTTAAGAACACCCATGATTTTACCCATGTCACGAATAGACGTGGCACCGACCTCGGCAATTGCTGCTTTGATAGCCGCTTCAACCTCGGCTTCCGAAAGCTGCTTGGGAAGGAACTCCTCAATCACCTTGATCTCGGCGCGTTCACCCTCACCCAACTCAATCCGGCCCGCTTCTTCGTAAGCAGTTGCGCTATCTTGGCGCTGCTTGATCATCTTCGCCAGAATCGACAGGATTTCAGCGTCGGAGACCCCGTCAGGGTTTGCCTCGGATCTCGCTGCGATATCGCGATCTTTGATCGCGGCGTTAACAAGGCGTAAAGTGGACAAACGCGGCTTATCTTTAGCCCGCATTGCGTCTTTCTGTGCTTCGGAAAGTCGCTTTCGCATGTGTTTTCGCCCTCCATAGGCGGTATAATTATTACAAGAGGCGGAATATACCGACTAAATTCATAAACCGCAACAGCTGCCAAAATAGCTAACATCCTGTAGTTGCAGTACTTTTATCTTTTTCGTTTTGCTTGACCTTAAGGCCCTGTCAATCTATTTTCCGGCAAATTCCTAAAGGATTATTAATATGCCAAACTCCGCACCGTCCGAGCAGGCCCAGGCCCTTGCCCCTGATGCCAACGCCCACCCGACAGCCGTTATTGTTTTGGCCGATGGCCAGATATTTTACGGGCGTGGTTTCGGGGCCGAAGGCACAGCCGTGGCCGAGCTTTGCTTTAACACCGCCATGACCGGCTATCAGGAAATCATGACTGATCCGTCTTATGCGGGCCAAATTGTGACGTTCACCTTCCCGCACATTGGCAATACTGGTGTGAACCCAGAGGACGACGAAACGGGCAACCCTGTTGCAGAAGGCATCGTCGTTAAATGGGATCCAACGGAACCATCAAGCTACCGCGCAACGGAGAACCTGACCAATTGGATGGAAAAGCGTTCGCGTATTGGCGTTGGAGGCATTGACACACGGCGTCTAACCCGCGCGATCCGTATGCAAGGCGCACCGCATGTCGCGATGCAGTACCGCAAAGACGGTGATTTTGATCTGGATGACCTGTTAGCCAAGGCAAAAGGTTTTGCCGGTCTAGAGGGTATGGATTTGGCCAAAGACGTAACTTGCGCGCAATCCTACCAGTGGGATGAGATGCGCTGGGCATGGCCTGACGGATATCCTACGCGTTCGGAAAAAGGACACAAGGTTGTGGCGATTGATTATGGCGCAAAACGCAACATTTTGCGGTGTCTGGCCTCGGCTGGTTGTGATGTGACTGTGTTACCCGCAACGGCGACCGCCGAAGATATTTTAGCGCACAATCCCGAAGGCGTTTTCCTGTCCAACGGCCCCGGAGATCCGGTCGCGACAGGCGAATACGCCGTGCCCGCCATCCAAGGTGTTCTGGCCGCTAATATCCCTGTTTTCGGGATTTGTCTTGGCCACCAGATGTTGGCATTGGCCCTTGGCGCAAAAACGTTGAAAATGAACCACGGTCATCACGGTGCCAATCATCCGGTTAAAGAACATACCACTGGCAAGGTTGAAATAACGTCCATGAACCACGGGTTCGCGGTGGACAGTCAAAGCCTGCCAGCAGGTGTCGAAGAAACCCATATCTCGCTGTTTGACGGATCGAACTGCGGTATCCGCCTGACGGACCGCCCAGTTTTCTCCGTACAATACCACCCTGAGGCTTCGCCCGGCCCACAAGACAGTTATTATTTGTTCGAGCGTTTTGTTGAGGCCATGGAAGCCTAGGTTAACCGCCTGTTAAGCATACTGAATGTACCTTGGCGTAAATCAGCCAGGTATTCATTGTGTCCATTACTAATCTACACCAACTCCCTATCAAGCCAAACTCCAGCCAGTCACCGCCGGTCGTTAGTTTTGCTCCTTATACAAGTGAACTTCAGGTCTACCTACAGGCCCGTCCGCCTGAGGACGCGTTGCTGGAAACCGCGCGCAACCTTTGCCCTGAAGAATTTAGTTGCCGGAACTTTCGCATTGCGCCCTTCAAGCCAACGTTTCTTATCGGCCTAGCGCTCATACTCACCAGCCTCGTCACATTTCCCGAAGCTTGGTTAGTGGGGGTTTTGATTTGGGTGATGGTCCTTAACCTGGCAACAACCATTTTGCGGCTTTCCGCGCTTCTAGCTTGGCGAAAAGACAACCCGCTACCACGTTGGCTGCCAAATAGCGCTACATACATTGGTGTTAAAAGGCATACGTTAAAAGTCACCCTCCTCGTGCCCTTATTCAAAGAGGTCGCGGTGCTGCCAAGCCTAATCAACACGTTAGAAAAGCTCGAATATCCGCCCGAGCTTCTCGAAATCAAGTTTCTGTTGGAGGAAGTTGATACCATAACAGCCGATGCTTTATCGCGCCTGACTTTGCCTGATTTCATCCAGTGCATAACAGTGCCCAAAGACTGGTTGCAAACTAAACCCAAGGCCATGAACTACGCGCTGCCCTTTTGCACGGGGGATATTTTGGGGGTTTATGATGCAGAAGATCGCCCCGATGTGGACCAGATTCAAAAGATAGCTGATCACTTTTTAGCAGCACCAAAAAATGTTGCTTGTGTGCAGGGGTATCTCGATTTTTACAACAGCCGAAGCAACTGGATATCGCGGTGCTTTACTATCGAGTATGCCACATGGTTCCGCGTCATCCTAAAAGGGATTCAGGCAATCGGGTTGCCGATTCCCCTCGGCGGTACAACCGTATTTTTCCGCCGCAATATTCTGGAAAAAATCGGCGGCTGGGATGCGCACAATGTGACTGAGGACGCAGACCTCGGCATGCGTCTCGCCCGTTTCGGGTATCGTTGTGAAATGGTTAATACCACCACGTGGGAGGAGGCAAACAACCTACCCATAGCATGGGTACGCCAGCGTTCAAGGTGGCTAAAAGGGTTCGCCATGACGTGGGCTACGCACATGCGAAACCCTTCTAAACTGTACCGCGACTTGGGCTTTACGGGTTTTATAAGCTTTCAGGTAATATTGCTTGGCGGGTTAAGCGCGTTTTTGGCTGTGCCGGTTTTTTGGGCACTGTGGGTGGCAAGTTTTTCCACCACTTTTACTCCCTTTGACGTAATCCCGAATACCCTGTGGTGGATATTTTCATTCATTTTGGTCAGCGGCCAAGTGGTAATGTTAACCGCCATACTCCGTGCAACAATGCATAAACATTTGCGCCACCTAATACCTTATATTCTGATGCTGCCACTATACTGGCCACTGGGAATGCTGGCCGCGTACAAGGCCGTGGCAGAGCTTTTTTTCGCGCCGTTTTACTGGGATAAAACCTTCCATGGCCGTGGTGACGAGGATTAACCGTAGCTGAATTCTGCATCACCCAAAACGCCCATCGTTACGCGCAACGTGCCACTTTCAACCACGAAGGGCGCCATGTGCGTACCGCAAAGCACCTTATCTCCTGCACGCAAAACCTTACCCCTTCTCGCCAAAATATTGGCAACGGTTGCAACAGCAAGTGCCGGGTGCTGTGGGGCCGCATTCATGGCACGCAGGATTTCTTTTCCGTCCTTATGTACAACGGTTTCGATGGTGCTGAAATCAACGGTTGCTGCGCGATTTTCGCCAATGACCAGGCCATTGTTAAAGATATTATTCGCAACAATGCTAGGTGGGTGGGTCAGAAGTGTCGGCGAGGCCTCGCGCCTGTCCATAACTTCAAACCCGGCGTGAAACCCTGCGATAAGTGGCAAAACCGTCTCTTCTGTCTGGCCGGAGCCGTGAATATCCTGACCAATCACAGCAATGATTTCGGGTTCGACGGCCAACTGCCTGAACGTGCCAACCGGAAACTGCACGCCAGACTGCTGCACCTGATCATCAAATATATGACCAACTGCGGGCGCGTTAGGCGATAGCTCCGCGATCTGCGCCGCGTTGTTCCACGCGATTTTGTAACCAGCAATCCCACCCGTGTTTTCCTGTATTATCAATGCAACCGCGTATTGCATCGCGTATGCGGTATCAAAATCGGGTACTTGATCCGCGATATCTTCTGGCGGCAATTTGGCGCTAATTCTGTGGGCTATACTTCCTGCCAGCTTCCTATTCAGCATTTGCGTCAGTCTTTAATCGTGTCTGATATGCCATGGAAATGTGCACTTTAAGTGCCGCGGCGGCGGCATCCCCGTCTCTATCCTCGATTGCTTTGACGATAATCGAATGCTCCTCCAACGCCGTTGCATCGCGCCCCTCGACAGCAAATGTTGTTGTCGCCATCAGTGCCATTGTTCGATGCACCATCGCCAGTTGCTGGATCAAATACCGGTTGTGACTGGCAAGGTGCAATTGCTTGTGAAAACGCCTATTGGCGCGCGAAAGCGCATGTGGCTGGCCCAATAGTTCCATGTCTTGCGTGACCATATCGCGCAACACCCGAACCTCTTCGGGGGCAGCGTGTTGGGCTGCGAGTCGCGCCGCCAACGACTCAAGTTCCGCACGCACAACATATAATTCCCCCAGTTGATCGTGATCAAGCGATGACACCACCATCGAACGCCCGTCGCGCACCAACACAGATTGGGTTTCAAGACGCTGCAAAGCCTCGCGTACCGGCGTGCGGGAAACGCCGAAACGTTCCGCCAGTTCGGATTCCACCAGACGGTCACCGGGCAGATACACCCCCTCGTCAATTGCGGCGAGAACCAGCGAATAGGCGTCTTTGTTTTGTGTTGGCACGTCAGCCATCAGGGATATCCTTTGTAATTTCTTAAAGGTTACAATCGGGTAAAGAAATTCGCAAGGTTCCTATGACAGCGCCGTAATTAGCCAACCTGCCGTAGAAAACCGGATAACCCCATCGCGCAGCCTGCCCTGCATTTCACCCGCTAACGCATCACATACGGCCTGCTGCACATCAGGTTCCAAGTTTTTAAGGCGCGAACCTAGTGGCCCAACTTTCATGGCAAATTGAACGGCCTCCTCAACGGGGTTGGATGATGCAACGTCGTTCATCGCGAGGCTACCGTCGATATGACTGGCCTCAAGCGACCAACCGGATTGCTGTAATATATCGATGAAAACATGTTCCTCTGCCCATGCAAAAGGGCCGGGAACACCGGACGGGCTAGGCTTGGTTTGCGCATCACCCAGAACGGATGAAACCGCCTGTAATGGCAAAACCGCCCAATCGTTATGCGCAGCTTCACGCCAACAAACCAGTACGGCCTTACCGCCACGTACCAGTTGCTTACGCAAATTCGCCCACCCTGCGACGGGATCATCAAAAAACATCATACCAAAGCGTGAAAAAATCAAGTCGAACGGTTCGTCGAAATTCGTAGTTGCAGCGTCACACAGAAGAAAAGTACACAGGCCATCCGTATCTCGCGCCCGCGCCTCGGCCAGTAAATCTTCAGATATATCAACACCGATAACCGTTGCACCAGCCTTTGCCAGCGCAATACTTGTCGTGCCCGCCCCGCACCCGATGTCGAGAATTCTTTTGCCGGAGACATCCCCAAGCGCGGCAATTCCTGCATCACCGAGAGGGCCTAACAGGCGATCATGAGCCTCGACTTTGTCTGCCCAGATTTTGCCAAGCGAACCTGCCCAGTCAAGTTTTGTTGTCATTGCTCCCTCGATTCCCGTTGCCGTGGCACCTTGACCGCGGTAACAATTACGCATGCCTTATGATGCGTTCACACATGTAGATTATTGGGTCTTTGACCTCGATAACACCCTCTACCCACCTCAAGCACGGCTTTTTGACCAGATCGAGCGGCTGATGGCCACTTATGTGATGCGAGAGTTAAATGTAGACGCACAAACGGCCCATGATCTACGAAAAAAATACTGGAAAGAGTATGGCACAACGTTAGCTGGATTGATGCATGTGCATAATATTGATCCCGATCCGTATCTGCACGAAGTTCACCAGTTGGACCTAAGCAATATCATGGCGGTCCCCGCCCTTCGCGCCGCGATTTCCGCACTACCGGGGCGAAAAATCATTTATACCAACGGGTCGCGCGCGCACGGGACAGGCGTTTCGAATGCCCTTGGGTTGGACGGGGTTTTTGATGCGATTTATGGCGTCGAAGATGCGGGATATACCCCAAAACCGGATCACGCCGCCTTTCAAAAAGTCTTCGCCGCAGACGGCATCAACACTGAACGCGCCGCGATGTTCGAGGATGATATCCGCAACCTTGAAATTCCACACCAGATGGGCATGAATACCGTTCTGGTCGGGCCGCATGTGACCGCGCCGCACATCCAGCACCAAACCGAAGATTTGACGGCGTTCTTATCGCAACTGGTTAGAGGATAACATGGAGCGCATTGAAACAGATATTCTGGTTGCCGGTGGCGGCGTCGCGGGCCTATGCGCCACAGCAGCCTTCGCCGCTGCGGGTTTCGATACCATTTGCGTTGATCCGGTGCCGCCAGTCACGGACATTAACGCTGCGGGGGCCGATTTACGCAGCACCGCGTTTTTGCTGCCCTCCGTCGCCTTGCTAAAGCAATCTGGCCTGTGGCAGCGGCTGGATGAATACGCCGCCCCCCTGCGGATCATGCGAATCGTTGATTCCGGCGGCGAAGACCACGGCATCCGCGAGCAGGCCAACTTTGACGCCCATGACATCGACCGCGAGGCGTTTGGCTATAACCTTCCCAACTGGTTATTGCGCCGTGAAATGGTTACCCATGTCGATGAACTGCGCTCTGCACGCCTAGAATCTCCTGTCAAAGTGGACCGCATTACGCCGCGTATGAGCGAGGCATTGGTGAATCTTTCCGATGGCCGCCAAGTGCGTGCAAAAATGGTCGTGGCGGCAGACGGGCGAAATTCGCTTATCCGCGAACAGTTGGGGATTGATGTAAAAAGTTGGCGGTACGGCCAAAAAGCCTTGGTTTTCAACGTTCGTTGTGAATATCCACACGATAATGTCTCGACAGAAATTCACCGCTCCGGCGGGCCATTCACGCTTGTGCCATTGCCTGACCAAGACGGTGTGCATCACTGCGCCGTCGTTTGGATGGACACGGGGCCAAACGCAGACGATCTGCAAAAAATGGACGAACCTGCTTTTAACGAAGCGTTAAACCTTCGCGCATGCGGAGTGCTTGGGAAACTGGAACTGGCCAGTAAACGTATACTTTGGCCTATCATCGCGCAGCGGGCCTCATATCTATACGGCCCTCGAACCGCGCTGTTGGCAGAGGCCGCACACGTTATCCCGCCCATCGGGGCGCAGGGGTTGAATATGAGCCTCGCCGATTTGGCCGCGCTCGTTCGATTAACGACAGAGGCGCGGGATGCGGGTAAAGATTTCGGCGCACCAGAAGTCTTAAAGGAATATCACCGCACACGTTGGCCAGATATGGCGGCCCGCATCAAAGGTGTTGATGTTCTAAATCGCGCCGCGATGGCCGAATCCCAGAACTTGCGTGATTTAAGGCGCGCCGGATTAAAGATGTTGTACGGTATGGGGCCGTTGCGAAAGGCGGCCATGAAAGCGGGCTTGGGGGCTTAAACCGCCGTTCCTGTGATGTTTTCTTCGGATAGCAGTACGTTAGATTCAACATTACCTACCCCTGGTAACGTCATGATTCTGCGCCGTAAAATTCGTTCAAAATCCGACAGATCCCGCGCCACAACCTTCAGCCGATAATCGTAAACGCCCAGAACATGCTGCACCAGTTGTACTTCTGGAATGGCGCAAACTGCGCGCTCGAAATCCTCGATACTGACGCGCCCCTTGGTCACCAGCTTCACGCCGAGATAAACAACCACATCAAACCCCAGCTTTTCACGGTCCAGAATGATGGAGCGACCACAGATGACGCCCGCCTCCTCCAAGCGTTTTATCCGTCGCCAAGCTGCGGGTTGCGAAAGGCCGACCTTAACGCCTACGTCTTTCGCACTAAGCCCGCCATCTTGCTGTAAAGCCCGTAGAATCGCGTGATCTATATCGTCAATATCAACGATCATATGGGTAACCTCTCGGTATTTTTCACTTCTGACACCAACATCAATGCCTCAATATCGGTGATATGCGGCAGCGCCAAAACGCCGGATTTATAAATCTCCTGATAGTGCTTCAAATCACGCGCCCGCACGTCCATGCGAATATCAACACGCCCCAGCAGGGTTTGAATGGCCTCGACTTCGGGAATTTTTCGCGCCTCGTTAATGAATTCATCAAACGCATTCCCTTGCGTTTTATCCAGCGTAATTCGCAAAAAGACCAAAACAGTGTACCCAAGTTTAACATAGTCAATCTCGACTTTGCGCCCTTTAATCACCCCCGCGGCCTCCAGCTTTTCCAGCCGCCGCCAGACAGGACCCGACGACATATTGGCAAGCGCAGCCATATCCGCCACAGATCGGGTCGCGTCATCTTGTAAAAGCCGCAAAAGTTTACGGTCGACGTCATCTACCTGCATTACTTTTCCAATATTACAAATATACGCGCATTGTTTTTTCGTATATATGGTGAATAAATTAGAAATTGAAGAGCGTATTAGATATTTTCCGCTATTCTAACCACATAATTAATCCAGAAAGGGAAAACCCATGCGCGTATATTATGACCGCGATTGCGACATCAACCTCATCAAAGACATGAAGGTAGCCATCCTTGGTTACGGATCACAGGGCCATGCCCACGCATTGAACCTGCGGGATTCCGGCGCGAAGAACGTCGTTGTGGCGCTGCGCGAAGGTTCCCCTTCCCAACCCAAAGCCGAAGGCGAAGGCCTTAAGGTTATGGGCATCGCTGAAGCTGCTGCATGGTGTGATTTGATTATGTTCACAATGCCCGATGAACTTCAGGCTGAAACATATAACAAATACGTCAAAGACAACATCCGTGAAGGTGCGGCCATGGCTTTCGCCCACGGTCTGAACATCCACTTTAACTTGATCGAGCCAAAATCCGGCGTCGACATCATCATGATGGCCCCAAAAGGCCCGGGCCACACGGTTCGTGGCGAATTTGTCAAAGGCGGCGGCGTTCCTTGTCTTGTTGCCGTGGACACTGACGCATCCGGCAAAGCGATGGAGATCGGCCTTTCGTATTGTTCCGCAATCGGCGGTGGTCGTTCGGGCATCATCGAAACCAACTTTCGTCAAGAATGCGAAACCGACCTGTTCGGCGAACAAGCTGTTCTTTGTGGTGGCTTGGTTGAACTGATCCGCATGGGTTTTGAAACACTGGTTGAAGCTGGTTACGAGCCTGAAATGGCGTATTTCGAGTGTCTGCACGAAGTGAAACTGATCGTTGACCTGATTTATGAGGGCGGCATCGCCAACATGAATTACTCCATCTCTAACACTGCGGAATATGGCGAGTACGTTTCCGGCCCTCGCATCCTTCCATACGAGGAAACCAAAAAACGCATGAAAGACGTTCTAACGGACATCCAGAACGGTAACTTCGTTCGTGACTTCATGCTGGAAAACGCTGTTGGCCAGCCATCGTTCAAAGCGACGCGCCGTATCAACGACGAACACCAGATCGAAAAAGTTGGCGAAACACTGCGCGGCATGATGCCGTGGATTTCCGAAGGCCGTATGGTTGATAAAGAAAAGAACTAAGTTAACCACTTACTAACAGATGGCCCGCCTTGAAAAATTCGGCGGGCCATTTTCGTTTGCCCTTGGCAAACCGGCCTTTGACGTGGCATTCCTGATGCAACGTCAAAAACGAGGCCAGCCATGAACCCGATCCACGCCCCCTTCCCGCTAAGCCGCTCGCGTCGCCTGCGTCGCACGCCATGGATGCGCAGCCTTGTGCAAGAAACGCAGCTAAGCGTCTCCGACCTGATCTGGCCGATATTTGTGCGCGACGGCGAAAACATCCGCGAACCTGTGGCTTCCCTGCCCGGTGTTGATCGCCTGAGCATTGATCTGGCCGTGCAAGCCGCAGAAGAGGCCGCGACGCTTGGCATTCCGGTCATCGCCTTATTTCCCTACACAAATGCATCCGATAAAACACCGGACGCAGTCGAGGCATGGAACCCAGAAAACCTGGTTAACCGCGCCACCCGCGCGATTAAAGCGGCCGTGCCGGATATCGGCGTGATGCTGGATGTCGCGCTCGACCCATATAATTCAGATGGCCACGATGGATTGGTTCGTAATGGCATCGTGCTGAACGATGAAACGCTAGAGGCCCTCGTGCAACAAACACTGTCACAAGCCGAAGCGGGCGCCGATATTCTTGGACCAAGTGACATGATGGACGGGCGCATCGGAATTATGCGCCAAGCACTTGAGGGCAACGATTTTCCCGATGTGGCAATCATGAGCTATTCGGCCAAATACGCCAGCGCATTCTATGGCCCGTTCCGTGATGCCGTTGGCGCAAGCGGCGCACTTAAAGGCGACAAGAAAACCTACCAAATGGATTTTGCCAATACGGACGAGGCCCTGCGCGAAGTCGCCAAAGACCTGTCCGAGGGGGCCGATATGGTCATGGTAAAACCCGGGATGCCCTATCTAGACGTGTGCCAGCGCGTAAAATCCCAGTTCGGCGTGCCAACCTATGCCTATCAAGTTAGCGGTGAATACGCGATGATTTGTGCGGCAGGGCAAAACGGGTGGATTGATCAAGACAAAGCCATGATTGAAAGTCTGGGCGCGTTCAAGCGCGCCGGATGTGACGGTGTGCTTACATATTTTGCAAATCGCGTGGCGCGGATGCTGCTGGATGAAGAATATTAACACCGTTGGGATTGGCAGGTTTCAGCCATCCGTATTAGTTTTTCTGGTAACGGATCTACGTGCGTGTTAAAATTCACCAACAGGCAGAAGCAGTTATAAAAACAGGAGAATTCCAATGAACAATTGGACAAGGCGCGGGTTTATCGCAGCAACTAGTTTGACGGCCGCATGCTCGGCAACCGGGCTATCAAAATCCATGAACCAGATTGATATGGACATCGACGCCGCCCGTGCGGATATGTTCCGATCGGTTCCCGGCACACAGCAATTGTCCAGTCAAGCGGCGGGAGTGCTGATTATCCCGGAAATTACCGAAGCTGGTCTGTTTATTGGCGGCTCCTACGGTGAAGGCGCGTTGCTTATCGGGGATGCAAAAGTAGATTACTTCTCGTTCTCCGCGGCATCCATTGGCCCACAAATCGGTGTGCAACGATTTAGCCATGCGCTATTTTTCATGACGCAGGAAACTCTGGCTGGGTTCAGAAATGCTGATGGCTGGCAGCTCGGCGTTGATGCGGAATTTGTCTACAAAGATGATTACGGCTCGCTTGGTGTATCAACTAACACCATCAATTTGCCGGTTTATGCCGTGGTTTTCCGGCAATCCGGCGCAATTGTTGGCGCCACTTTGCAGGGCGCCAAATATTCGCGTATTCGCCGTTAACTAAAAGTGAATGGCGCGCCCGTAAGCGTCTAGCACGCTTTCGTGCATCATTTCTGATAATGTCGGGTGCGGGAAAATCGTGTGCATCAAGTCTTCTTCGGTGGTCTCCAATTGGCGGCCAACGATGTAGCCTTGGATAAGCTCCGTCACCTCTGCCCCAACCATATGCGCCCCTAAAAGCTCGCCGGTTTTGGCATTGAAGATGGTTTTAACCATGCCTTCCGGTTCGCCCAAAGCAATCGCCTTGCCGTTGCCCATAAACGGGAAGCGACCGACTTTAATATCATAGCCCAACTCTTTGGCTTTCGCCTCGGTATACCCGACGGAGGCGACCTGCGGTTGGCAGTATGTACACCCAGCAATGCTTTCCGGTTTGATCGCATGTACTTTCAGACCCGCGATTTTTTCCGCAACCATCACCCCTTCATGGCTGGCTTTATGGGCAAGCCACGGCGCACCGGCGATGTCGCCAATGGCATACAAGCCCGGCACAGTCGTTTCACAATACTGGTCCGTTACAACGTGGGTTCGATCAATTTTCACACCAAGAGCCTCAAGACCGAGGCCTTCAACATTACCAACGATCCCGACCGCTGAAATAACCGTGTCGAATTCCTGCTGAATAGTTTTCCCACCAGTTTCGATGTGCGCTGTAACCTTGCCTTTTGCACGATCCAGTTTTTTTACCATAGATTTCTCCATGATTTTCATGCCTTGTTTAACGAATTGTTTCTTGGCCAATGCGGAAATTTCTGCGTCCTCAACAGGCAACACACGATCCATCACCTCAACCACCGTGGTGTCTGCCCCCAGCGTATTAAAGAAGCTCGCGAATTCAATACCGATCGCACCAGACCCGATAACCAATAGTTTTTTTGGCATATGTGGTGGATTCAGTGCATGTTTATACGTCCATACCAGATCACCATCGGCCTCAAGGCCCGGCAATTCCCGCGCACGTGCGCCAGTTGCAACGATGATGTTTTTCGCGCTCAGCGCATCGGTGCCTTTATCGGTTTTCACCGAGACTTTACCAACACCCGTAAGCGTGGCCTCCCCCATAATTACCGTAACTTTGTTCTTTTTCAGCAAATGCCCGACCCCGCCGGACAATTGCTTGGCAACCCCACGTGACCGTTTCACAACAGCTGAAAGATCATAGCCAAACTTGTCAGCCGTCAGCCCGAATTCCTTCGCGCGTTCCATCAGGTGAAAAACTTCGGCAGAGCGCAGCATCGCTTTGGTCGGGATGCACCCCCAGTTCAGACAAATTCCACCGAGGTGTTCACGCTCAACCACAGCCACATTCAGCCCCAGTTGTGCTGCCCGAATTGCAGCTACATAACCGCCAGGGCCAGCCCCGATAATAAGAATGTCGTATGAGGTGTCAGCCATGATCTTCTCCGATTTCTGGATTTAGTCTACCATTAAACCATTTCTGGAATATAGACCACCCACAGAAAATGAGAAGCTATTTATCCATATTCTCAAGGGTAAAGCCATACCCGCCGGCATCAAGGTAAGCCACCTCTTTGGCTGTGGATTCACGCCCAAGCGCATCATTCCGATAAGGAAAGCGCCCAAAATCACGAATAACTTGCCGGTGCGCGCGGGCATGCAGCAGATTACCGGTCCCCGGCATGCGGGTGCAAAACGCCCGAACGGCGGCGTCCTGATCCATCAATGATTCCGAATGCATAAAGGGAAGGTAGAAAAACTGGCGCATGTCGCCGTCGACCTGCTTGTCAAAGTTTCGCTCCAGCGCTTTCTTCGCCACACATAATGCCATGCGGTCAGATGCGAATGACGTCCCCTCCCCGCGAAACATATTGCGCGAGAACTGGTCTAGCAAAATTATCAACGCAAGTGAGGATTTTGCCTCAAGCTTCCAGTCTGAAAACTTTCCGGCCACCGCATCATCCCATGCATCTTTATAGCGGGATCTAATCTTGCCATCGAACTCGGCAGAGACAGCATACCAGCCATCCATGCCCGCGTCGGTCCAAAAATCGAGAATCTCTTCGGCCAGTTTATCCATACCGGCGACTCCTTTTGATGCCATTTTTCGCATGTTTGCATAATTTCAGAATATTCCAAGCGAAAAATTACTCCGGGGCGTCTTCATCCTCCGAAGCCATCTCGATCGCGACCTCTTGCGCCACCTCGACAGCAATCGGCGAGGCTTGCGGAAGGACCGTTGCGTAGGCCGATGTTTCATCCACAGGTGTTGGGGCGCGTTTGGTCGTACGGTAAGCAGCATAAACCGCAATCATAGACATCAAAATCGCTAAAATCACGAAAAAGCTGTTCGGCCCGAACTGCGTCATTGACCAGCCAACAACGATGGGCATTCCAATTGCCCCGACACCATTGATGAAAATCAAACCACCGGAAGCAGAGGCCATATCGTCAGGTTCCAAGTAATCGTTCGTGTAGGCAATAAGAAGTGAATACAAAGGGTTGGCCACGCCACCGACGACAAAAGCAAGCGCGTATAGAACTATCTGGCTATCCGCAAATAAGGTGCCGAACAATACGGTCACGCCCCCGAAAGCTGTGAGGATCATGATCAATTGTCGGCGGTCCATTTTATCGGAAATCCAGCCAATCGGGTATTGCCAGATCATGCCGCCAAAATAGATCAAGCCAATGAAAATCGAGAGTTCCCGCACGCTCATACCCACTTCCGTGCCATAAACAGCGGCCATTCCGAATAAGGCTGCAAAAATTCCGCCAAGCAGAAATATGCCGACACACCCAAGCGGCGAAATTATGAACAACTCTTTAAGAGTCATGCGCTTGGTTGCGCGAAAAATTGGTGCGGCTGTTGAAGACAGCAAGATCGGTAAGAAGGAAAGCGAAACCAGAACAGACATCAAAACGAACAATGTGTACCCATTCACATCCGCAAAATTCAGCAACACTTGCGCGGCGACAATACCAACCATTTGGACAATCACATAAGCCGAAAGCGCCTGCCCGCGTGTCTCGTTGGTGGCAGCATCGTTCAGCCAGCTTTCAGCAACGACGTACACACCCGCGAAGCAAAACCCGACGATCACACGCATAAGCGTCCAAACGATCGGGTTTGGCAGGGCAGCATAAAGGATGAAAGCCGCGGAAATTAGGGATCCCAGGGCCGCGAATACGCGCACATGCCCCACGCGTCGGATTAACTCAGGTGCCATATATGACCCACCTAGGAACCCTAGAAAGTACCCGCTCATAACGTAAGACATGGTGGTCGGCGAGAACCCCTCGGCTGCACCACGAATCCCGAGCAACGTGCCTTGCAAGCCGTTGCCGAGCATCAGCAGCATCATACCCAACAGCAGTGCCCAAGCGTTTTTCAGAATATAGACCATAGGTCGCCCTTAATAGAATCAGTGACCTGAATATCTTGACTCTACCGGCGAATTTAGTCCTGTAACGACACTTTTTATTCGGCTTTGTTCATTTCCTAAAAAGAAGCGAACTGTCGCCGTAAGAAAAGAACCTGTATCCGTTATCAATTGCATGGGCATAGATGTCTTTAACCTTATCATAACCAATCAAGGCAGACACCAGCATCATCAACGTGGACTTGGGTAAATGAAAGTTTGTCATCAACCCGTCAGCAATTTTGAATTCATACCCTGGACGAATAAAAATGTCGGTATCTCCGACCCACGGCGCAATTTCCCCAACCTGCACGGCGGCAGTTTCAATCAACCGCAACGCTGTTGTGCCAACCGGAATAACTCGCCCGCCGGCCTTTAAGGTTTGGTTAATGGTATCAGCAGCCTCGTGGGACACCTCCCCCCACTCGCTGTGCATTTTATGATCTTCAATGTTATCGACCTTGACGGGCAGGAACGTACCCGCCCCCACATGCAACGTCACCTCGGTTGATTTCACCCCTGATTTATCGAGCCGCGCCAGCAAGTCGCTATCAAAATGAAGTGACGCTGTGGGCGCGGCCACTGCCCCTGATTGCTTGGCAAAAACGGTTTGGTAGTCGTCCATATCCTGCGCGTCAGCCGCGCGCTTAGAGGCTATATAGGGCGGCAACGGCATTGCCCCGATCGCCCCGATTGCATTATCCAACGCCGCGCCGGATTGATCAAATATCAGCGTAACCTCGCCACCGCTTTTTGAAACGACGCGCGCGGCCAAACCGCCGAACCTGATAACATCACCAAGCTTTAACCTTTTGGCAGGCTTTGCCAGCGACATCCAAGTGTCCGCCGAAATCCTTTCGATCAGGTTAACCTCGATATTGGAAACCCCAGAGCCATGCGTTGTTTCACGGGTCCGCTGTCCTGAAAGGCGCGCAGGAATTACCTTGGTATTGTTAAAAACCAGCAAATCCCCTGCCCTCAGGAAATCGGGCAAATCCGACACGTTCGCATCCACAATTCCGCCGTCCGCCACCAACATCCTAGAGGCTTGGCGCGGCCGCACTGGGCGCAGCGCAATCAGCGCCTCCGGCAGGTCGAAATCAAAATCATCAAGCGTATGCATATCGTCCCCTTTAATTTACGCCGCTGTAAACCGCGCGCGCCGCGCTGAAAAGGGTCATTTTCAGGTTTCCATTCTCGCATCACACCGTATTCTATCCGAAACAACAAGGAGAGCTTTATGCAAATCGGCGATCATTTTCCAGATTTCACCCTTCCGCGCGACGGCGGAGGGACTGCGACGTTAGCCGATTTCAAAGGTGAAAAACTGGTGCTATTCCTCTATCCCAAGGACGACACCCCCGGCTGCACACTAGAATCCATCGAATTCACTGCGCACGCCGATGATTTCGCGGCCGCAAACACAATAGTCGTTGGTCTGTCCAAGGATTCCGCCACTAGCCACGATAAATTCATCAAAAAACACAATCTGGGCATGCCGCTGTTGTCCGACGAAACAGGTGGGTTACTAGAAACCCTCGGTTGTTGGGTCGAGAAGAGCATGTACGGGCGCACCTATATGGGAATTGAGCGCACAACATTCCTGATCGACGAAGCAGGCATTATTCGCCAAATATGGAACAAGGTTAAGGTGAAAGGGCACGTCGCAACTGTCCTAGAGGCGGTGGAGACCTTATAGATCGACCGATAACGATAGGCCAATATTTGCTTAGCCTTCAAAATTTTGGGCTTTTTAGTTGCTATATTCGGCACATTTTCCTATTCACAGTTAAGAATTAATTAACCGCCCCACGGGGCTGTCAAAATTGGGTGTGGGGCTTGATGTCAAGAATGTTTAAGGCAGTGAACGCATCACTCGCGCGGTTTTTGCCAGAGCAAACCCTGACACTAAAAACACGCGTAGATCAGCGTGAGCTAACGTTCACCCCACTTGTTCGCCTATTTCTATTGTCTGGGACCACACTCGCACTCGGCTGGTTGGTTATTGCCACGACCGCGACTATATCCAGCAGTTTTGAGTCCGATAGCGCACAAGCCCGCAGTGATTCCCTACAAGATGCCTATGAATTACGCTTGGCCGAACTTGCCGCCGAGCGAGATGAGTTTGGCCGTCAAACGCAGGCCATGCAGGACCGGTTCACTTTGGCATTGCAACAGGTTTCTGCACAGCAAGACGAATTGATCGACGCGATGACCGTTCAGAACGAACAGGAAATTACGCTTTTTGCATTGCAGAGAAAACTGAACGGAGTAACGGCAGAACGAAACGCGGCACAAGCTGGCCTAGATGGATTCCAAGCCGAATTCGCCGCCAGCGCCGAGGGTGCTGGCCCGCGAGAATCGACGGAACATGAACTGAAACTCACCGTTAACGCGTTGAATTCGGTACTGGACGAGACATTGCAGACGCGCGATGCTTCTGTCGAGTACACCGAAACGCTGGAACTCGAAATCGAGAAAACCGCGCAACGAATAAGACTCGATGCGCAGCGGCGGGACCGTATGATCACGCAGCTTGAAGAAGCGGTTATGATCTCGTTTCAGCCATTGGAAGCCATGCTTAAAAGCACAGGGTTGGACGTGGACAGCCTGATCGCGAATGTCCGGCGCAACTATTCCGGCTCTGGTGGGCTTAACGGTGCGCTGGACGAGGCATCTTTTATTGGCATGGATGCCCCCGATTTACGTCTTGAAGCATTAATGCGGGATCTGGACACCCTTCAGATATACAACATCACATCAGCCAAACTGCCACTTTCAATGCCGGTTCTGACTTCCTTCCGGTATTCCAGCAGCTTTGGCCCCCGAAACGGAAGACTCCATAAGGGCGTTGATATGGCAGGCCCGATGGGCAGCCCTATATATTCGACAGGCGATGGCGTAGTAACCTTTGCCGGTGTACAAAACGGTTATGGTAATGTTGTAATGATTCAGCATGATTTCGGTTTTTCAACCGTATATGCACATCAAAGTAAGCTTCGCGTAACAAAAGGCCAAAGGGTCGCGCGCGGAGAAAGAATTGGTGATATGGGTAGTTCTGGTCGAAGCAGCGGCTCCCATCTTCACTATGAAGTACGAAATGACGGCACCGCCGTTAACCCGATGGATTATATAAAGGCAGGACAAAATGTTTTCTAAACCAAAATCTGACGAGCCAACTTCCGGCGTAAAATCGACAACTCCAGGCGCAGCACCGGCCAAAACGGCCACACCTACGCCTTCTTCTTCGTCGCCAAAGCCAAAACCGGCTCCGTCGATCATTTCGTCTGATTTGACGATCAAAGGCAACGTGACAACAACCGGCGACGTGCAAGTTGAAGGCACAATTGATGGCGATATCCGCGCGCATCTTTTGACAGTTGGCGAAGGCGCCACCGTTCGGGGCGAAATTATTGCCGACGACGTTGTAGTTAATGGTCGCGTTGTTGGCCGCCTACGCGGCTTGAAAGTACGCCTGACAGCGACTGCACGTGTTGAGGGTGACATCATCCACAAAACAATCGCAATCGAGAGCGGTGCGCATTTCGAGGGTACTGTTCAGCGTCAAGACGACCCACTTTCGGCAAAATCGACAAAACCGAGCGCTTAAGCCCGAATATATGAAACAGAAAGGGGTCTCGACGTGTTCGAGGCCCCTTTTCTTTGCTAAATGCGTTGTTTACGAACCTTCCTGATTGAAGTCGTATGTGGTTATCGGCTATGCTCTGACACACAAGATATTGGTGTTTTAGCTGAAATGGCCCGATTATGACCGACGACACAAAGACCCCGAAAAACGACGGCGAACAGCCGAGCGATCGCTACGTTTATGGCGGCCCGAGTATCTCCATCGTGGACGAGATGAAAACCTCGTACCTCGACTATGCAATGAGCGTGATTGTGTCTCGTGCGATCCCCGATTTGCGCGATGGTCTAAAGCCGGTTCACCGTCGCATTTTATACGCGATGTACGAAACGGGTAACACCTTCGACAAATCCTATCGTAAATCCGCGCGTGCCGTTGGCGACACTATGGGTAAATATCACCCGCACGGTGACAGCGCGATTTATGATGCGTTGGTGCGTATGGCGCAGGATTTCTCTATGTCTTTACCCTTGCTCGATGGGCAAGGAAATTTCGGCTCCATGGACGGCGATAGAGCCGCCGCCATGCGCTATACCGAAGTGCGTATGGCAAAGACCGCAAATTTTCTGTTGTCAGACATCGAAAAAGACACTGTAGATTTTCAGGACAACTACGACGGCAAAGATCAAGAGCCAACTGTTTTGCCCTCGCGTTATCCCAACATGCTGGTCAACGGCGCTGGCGGTATTGCTGTGGGCATGGCAACCAACATCCCCCCCCACAACCTTGGCGAAGTAATTGATGCCACGCAGGCATTGATTAAGGAACCCGACCTCGATTCGATCCAGTTGATGGACTACATCCCTGCCCCCGATTTCCCGACTGGCGGGATTATTCTGGGCAACGCTGGCGCGCGCAAAGCCTATACCGAAGGGCGAGGCTCTGTTGTTACGCGCTCCAAAACCTCTGTCGAGGAAATCCGCAAAGACCGTTTCGCGATTATCGTTCACGAGATTCCGTATCAGGTGAACAAAGCCACGATGATCGAAAAAATAGCGCATCTGGCGCGAGACAAAAAGATTGAGGGTATCGCCCACGTTCAAGACGAATCCGATCGTTTTGGCGTGCGCGTAGTGATCGAGTTGAAACGCGATGCAACACCCGAAGTCGTGCTGAACCAGCTGTTCCGTTTCACGCCGATGCAAACTTCGTTCGGGTGCAACATGTTGGCCCTAAACGGTGGCCGTCCGGAACAGCTGAATTTGCGCAAATTCCTGACCTCCTTCATCGCCTTTCGCGAAGAAGTGGTCGCACGCCGCACCGCCTTCGAGCTTCGCAAAGCCCGCGAGCGCAGTCATATCCTGTGTGGCTTGGCCGTAGCCGTTTCCAACGTAGACGAGATCGTGGCAACAATCCGCGCCTCCGCTGACCCAGCAGAGGCCCGCGCCAAGTTAATGGATCGCCGTTGGCCTGCGCAAGACATCGCGGAATACATCCAGTTGATCGACGACCCCAGCCATAAGATTAACGACGACGGCACCTATTACCTATCCGAAATTCAAGCTCGCGCCATTCTGGAACTGCGCCTTCAACGCCTGACCGCAATGGGTGTTCGCGAAGTCACGGACGAGCTGCAAGTGCTAGCTGGAAAAATCACGGATTACCTTGACATCCTGCGTTCTCGTGAACGGATCATGAGCATTATTTCCGCCGAACTCGCCGAAGTCCGTGAAATGTTCGCCGTGCCACGCCGCTCACAAATCATTGATTTTACAGGTGATATGGACGACGAAGACCTGATAGAGTCTGAGGACATGGTCGTGACCGTAACCAATTCCGGCTACATCAAGCGCACAATGATAGATGAATTTCGCAGCCAAAAACGTGGCGGCAAAGGCACGCAAGGCATGAACACCAAAGACGAAGATTTCGTCACCCAACTGTTCATCGCTAACACCCACACGCCACTGCTGTTCTTCACAACCGACGGCATCGTTTACAAGTTGAAAACATGGCGTCTACCACCGGGTGGCCGAAATGCGCGCGGCAAAGCAATCGTTAACATATTGCCGATTCCGCAAGATGCACAGATCGCCGCGATTATGCCCGTAGATGTTCCCGAGGAAGAATGGGACAACCTGCAAATCGTCTTCTCCACCTCCACTGGTGGGGTGCGGCGTAACGCGCTTTCCGATTTCACCAACGTTAAATCCAACGGCAAAATCGCGATGAAGTTGACGGAGGGCATGCGCCTGATTGATGCCCGCATTTGTCACGAGGAAAACGACTTCTTGCTAACAACCAAACAGGGCAAAGCCATCCGCTTCCCTGTTACAGACGTTCGCATATTCAAGGGCCGGGATTCCACTGGCGTGCGCGGCATTAGATTGGCCGAGGGCGACGAGGTCGTTTCTATGTCCATCCTGCGCCACGTTGATGCCTCACCGGATGAACGCAACGCGTACTTCAAAATGCGCCGCGCAGTCACTGGCGAAGAAAGCGGTGAAGTCGAGGCGGTCGACACCTCCATTTCGACAGAACGCTACGCCGAACTATCCGCACTTGAAGAATGGATCCTGACCATCACATCGGGTGGCTATGGCAAACGATCTTCGGCACATGAATATCGCGTTTCTGGACGCGGCGGCCAAGGTATAGCTGCCGCAAACCTAGGGCGGCGCGGCGACACTATCGTCGCCTCCTTCCCTGTGGACGAGGAAGACCAAATCATGCTGGCAACCAGCACCGGCCAAAGCATCCGCTGCCCTGTTTCCGGCATATCACGGCAAGGTCGCGGATCATCTGGCGTGACGGTGTTCAAGGTTGCGGATAAGGAATCGGTCGTTTCCGTCGCATGGATCGCAGATCAAGGCGATGATGCGGAAGACGCCGAGGTTATCGAGGAATAAAATTAGGGGCTGCATCGCGCGGCCCCTTTTCTTTTGCCCCCACCTGCCCTAAATCCTGCTCATGACAAAACCTATACATATCATCGGCGGCGGCATGGCCGGATCCGAGGCTGCATGGCAAATCGCGCAAATGGGCGTACCTGCCATCATCCACGAAATGCGTCCGAATGTTGAAACCTTCGCGCATCAAACACAAAATCTGGCCGAACTGGTTTGTTCGAATTCGTTTCGTTCAGACGATGACGAAGCAAACGCCGTTGGCCTGCTCCACTGGGAAATGCGCCAAGCTGGTGGTTTGATTATCGAGATGGGCGACGCAAATTCTGTTCCCGCCGGTAGTGCCTTAGCCGTAGATCGCGAAGCGTTTTCCCAAGCCGTAACTGATCGCCTCGAAGCACATCCGTTGGTGAAGATCGAGCGCGGTGAAATCGCGGGCATACCACCCGAAGACTGGGACAGCGTCATCGTCGCCACTGGGCCACTGACGTCACAATCGCTCGCCGAAGCCGTACGGGATTTAACCGACGAATCCTCGCTTTCTTTTTTTGACGCCATCGCCCCGATCCTCTATGCCGAAAGCATAAACATGGACAAAGCGTGGCTTCAGTCTCGCTATGACAAAGGCGACACTGAAGAAGAGCGCACCGCCTACATCAACTGCCCGATGGACGAGGACCAATACAACGCCTTCATCGACGCGCTTTTGGCAGCCGACAAAACCGAATTCAAAAATTGGGAAAAAGACACGCCCTACTTCGATGGCTGCTTGCCGATCGAGGTGATGGCTGAACGTGGCCGCGAAACTTTACGTTTTGGGCCGATGAAACCGGTTGGCCTGACCAACCCGCACCAACCCCAGATCAAAGCCCACGCAGTGGTACAACTTCGGCGTGATAACGCGTTGGGAACGCTATATAATATCGTCGGGTTTCAAACAAAAATGAAGTACGGCGCACAGGCGGAAGTCTTCAAAATGATCCCGGGATTAGAAGATGCAGAATTCGCTCGTCTTGGTGGCATTCATCGCAACACATTCATCAACTCCCCACGTCTGCTAGACGACCAAATGCGTCTGAAAGCCATGCCAAGATTGCGGTTCGCCGGACAAATCACCGGCGTTGAAGGCTACGTTGAAAGCACCGCTATGGGTCTTTTGGCTGGTAGAATGGCCGCAAGTGAACGCCTTGGAAAAACCATAACGGCGCCCCCGAACACCACGGCAATGGGCGCTTTGATCAGCCATATAACGGGTGGTGCTGCTGCTAAAACTTTCCAACCGATGAACGTGAATTTTGGCCTATTCCCATTGGTGGACGGCGTAAAAGGTGGCCGTCGTAACCGCCCCGCACGCTACAAAGCCTATACGGACCGCGCCAAGGCAGATTGGAACGCATGGCTCACATAGAACGTTTCGCACCCTCACCTACCGGATACCTACACCTCGGCCACGCGTTTTCTGCCCTTACCGCATGGGACCATGCAAAGGCAGAGGGCGGCACGTTTTTGCTGCGAATCGAAGATAACGATCACACACGCGTGCGACCAGAATTTGAACAGGCCATTTACGATGATCTACACTGGCTGGGCCTAGACTGGCCCAAACCCGTTTTACGCCAGTCGGATAACATGAAGACATACCAAACGGCATTAAACCTTCTTAGCGCTTTGGGTCTGACCTATGCCTGCGAATGCACACGAAGTGATATTAAAAAGGCCCAACCGTTGCCAATATATGGCCCCGACGGGCAAGTTTACCCCGGTACATGTCGCAACAAAAAACTGACCTACACCAAAAATACAGCCATACGCCTTAACATGGCAAAAGCTATCGCGCATCTTGGTGGCGGCGACCATGTAAACCTGCTGTCCTTCACTGATATTAACGATGGTAGAAATGAACATTTCCTTAACGCGGACCAACTCCTGTCCAAATGCGGGGATATTGTTCTTGCGCGGCGAGACATCGGAACGGCATACCATCTCGCAGTTGTTGTGGATGATGCTGCCCAAAACATAACCCATGTAACGCGCGGCCAAGATTTGTTCGAGGCAACGCAAATCCACCGCATCTTACAGGCCCTGCTTGGTCTACCGACACCAATTTATCGCCATCACCGCTTGATCGTGGACGAAAACGGTAAACGTTTAGCTAAAAGGGACGACTCCCGCGCGATCAGAAAATACCGCGAAGATGGGGCCTCCCCGCAAGATATTCGTGAAATGGTTGGTTTAGGCAATGGGTAAAGACAACTCCACCTCGTCGCCCTCGCGCACAGCTGTATAAAAACAGCTTCGGCGATTCGTGTGGCACGCTGGGCCAGTTTGGCGGACAATCATTAACAAACAGTCACGATCACAATCGACGCGCAAATCGACCAGCTCTTGTATATGCCCCGACGTCTCGCCTTTGCGCCAATAGTTTTGCCTTGAGCGCGACCAATAGGTCACGCGGCCAGTCTTTAACGTCTCGGCAATACTTTCGGCATTCATCCACGCCATCATCAAAACCTCGCCGGATTCATCCTGAGCTATAGCCGGAATCAATCCGGCGTCGTTATATTTCAAAGAAGTGACATCAAATTTCGACATTTCTTAACCTTTCAGGTTTCCATCCGGTCCATCGCACCCTATCTAAATTGGAGCAACCGAAAAGCAAAGGGCATTGGTGGTGAGCAACTCTGATCTGATCAACCTATATTCGCAACAGATTTTGGCATTAGCCGCCGTGATTCCCAACACGGAACGGCTGGATAATCCAGATGCGACGGCCCAAAAACGTTCGCCGCTGTGCGGTTCAAACATCACGGTTGACCTAAATGTCACAGACGGCGAAGTCAGCGCGTTTGGCCAAGACGTAAAAGCTTGCGCGCTGGGGCAGGCCGCCGCGTCGATTATTGGCGAAAAAATTATCGGATGCACGTATGAGCAACTTAAATCGGCCCGCGATCAATTATTGGCGATGTTGAAATCCGACGGCCCAATTCCAGACGCCCCATTTGAGCGGTTGGAAGTTTTGTTGCCTGCCAAGGAATATAAAAACCGCCACGCCTCAATTATGCTTTGCATCGAGGCGTCGTTGGAAGCGTTTGAGTGCGCATAAAAAAACGCCGCAACCCCGAGGGGTGCGGCGAAGTAAGGCGAAATACGAGCCTGAATACATCAGGTTTCAGAACATCCGAGGCTAATAGGATTCTGAATTACTCGCAAATCACAGGCGATTAGATAAAGGCAGGTAAAGAAAACCCTGCAATGATGATCACACAAATTGCTGCCAGCCCTAGGGCGTCCTCAAGCAATGTTCGTGGCGCCATCGCCGAAACATTTAATAAAATTGCAGCCATAATATGCATCCTCACAGGTTTGTTCGTGTTTGTTGCCTGTATGTTCTCTTTTTATTCTCATTCTGTCAAGAACAAATTAAGAACTTTGTGCCTTAGGCTACCAAAACGGTATTTCAGCCAACGGATAAAAGGCGGATTGCCTTGTCCTGCTCCATCAAATACAGCAGCGTTCGAACGGCTTGCCCACGTTCTGTTTCCAATTTTGGGTCCTTTTGCAAAAACATTCGCGCATCATCTTGGGCAATTTTCATCAAATCCGCCTGCGCCTCGAGGTCTGCAACCCTGAAACGCGGCAAGCCAGACTGCGCAACGCCCAACAAATCGCCTGCGCCCCTTAAGCGCAAGTCTTCCTCGGCAATGCGAAAACCGTCATTGGTTTCGCGCATTATTTCCAACCTCGCCTGCGCCGCTTCCCCTAACCGCCCACTGTAAAGTAATAAACAGGTCGAAGCCTCATCGCCGCGGCCAACTCGCCCACGCAACTGATGCAGTTGAGCCAATCCAAAATGTTCTGCCTGTTCTATCACAATAATTGTGGCAGTTGGGACATCGACGCCCACCTCGATCACAGTGGTTGCGACCAGCACTTTTGTACGCCCGGCAATGAAATCCTCCATCGCCTTATCCTTTTCCGAAGGGCGCATTTGCCCGTGAACCAGCCCAACGTTCTCCTCGCCCAAGGTCGCCCGCAAGTGCTTGAAGCGATCCTCGGCAGCGGTCATCGCCATGACTTCAGACTCCTCGACCAACGGACAAACCCAGTAAGCCTGCCGCCCATCGGAAATAGCCGCGCGCAACCTGTCGACCACCTGATCCAGACGCCCAGCCGAGACCATAACCGTTTCGATCGGTTTTCGCCCTGGCGGTTTTTCATCCAGAACCGAAATATCCATATCCCCGTAATGCGCCAGCGCCAAAGATCGTGGGATCGGCGTCGCGGTCATCACCAAAATATCAACCGCCCGTCCTTTAGAGCCTAAATCCATGCGTTGCTGCACACCGAAGCGATGTTGCTCATCAACGATCGCCAAGCGAAGGCTTTGAAACTCCACATCTTTCTGAAACAACGCATGGGTTCCAACCATGATTTGGATATCACCGGATGCGAGCGCCTTGAGCTTCGCGGTTCGGTCCTTTCCCTTATCGCGCCCCGTTAAAAGTTCCAATCGCACCCCTGCGGATTCAGCCAACGGGCGCAATCCGGCTAAATGTTGTCGCGCCAAAATCTCCGTCGGGGCCATCATCACCGCCTGCCCTCCAGCTTCGACAGCGGCAAGCATAGACATAAACGCCACCAGCGTTTTTCCCGATCCAACATCGCCCTGAAGCAATCGGTTCATACGGGTTGGCTTTCCCATATCCGCCTGAATTTCCCCGATAGCCCGCGCTTGCGCCCCCGTGGGACTGAACGGCAAACCTTGCAAAACACGTTTTTGCAAGTGTCCATCCCCATGGGTTTCCAGCCCTTTTGCCCGCCGAACGCTCGCCCGCGCAATCGCCAATGTAATCTGATGGGCGAAGAGTTCATCATAGGCCAAGCGCTCCCGAACAGTCGAACTAGCAGAAATATCCGCCCCCCCTCGCGGCGAATGCGCTTGCGTTAATGCCTGTAGCCAATCGGGCCACTTACGTTCGGATTTCAAATTTTGATCTATCCACTCGGACAAATCAACGGCACGATCCAACGCAGACCGCGTCGCGCGGTACATCAGTTTTTGGCTAATGCCTGCGGTTAACGGGTAGACGGGTTCAAACGGCGGCAAGGTAATATTTTCGTCAACACGCAAAATATGGTCCGGATGCACCATTTGTGCCAAACCGTCGAACACCTCGACCTTTCCGGAAACCAGACGTCGCTCACCCATCGGCAGATTCTTTTGAACCCAGTCGTCACGGGCATGAAAAAATACCAGCTGAAAATCCATTTCGGCATCTTGCACCATAACGCGGTACGGTCGCCCGCGCCCACTTGGCCGTTGATGCGCACCTATTTCCACCTCAACCGTCGCAACAGCAGGGAAAACCAACCCCTTAAGGCTGGCGCGGGGGCGTCGATCAACGCATCCATGCGGAAGGGTGAACAACAGATCGCGCGGTCGCTCAACCGCCATATTAGCAAAGTTTTGTGCAGATTTTGGCCCTACGCCGTCCAACACCGTGAGGTCGGCAAATAATGGAAACAGAATCTCTGGTCGTGAATTTGTCATAACCCTATTTCACGCGACATTTGCATTGCGATCAACCAATAAGCGCCAACCATTCATCTTCGCTTAAAACTTTGACGCCAAGTGCCTCGGCCTTTTTGCGTTTGGATCCAGCACCAGGCCCTGCCACTACGATATCGGTTTTGGAGGAAACCGAACCCGAAACCTTCGCACCCAAACGTTCCGCATTCGCTTTTGCCTCGGCTCTCGTCATCTTTTCCAGCGTTCCTGTGAATACGACAATCTTACCGCCAACCTTGCTGCCTTCAATTGTCGGGGCAGAAACATCGGTAATCTGAAGGTGTTTCACCAGATCTTCGAGCGCCGCGCGCGTTTTTTCCTCATGAAAATAGTCAACCAGTGCGGCAGCCATAACAGTTCCAACACCATCAATCGCATTCAACGCGTCCCAATCCGGCCCGCTATGATCGCGGGCATTTTCCATCGCGGTATCGAAGGTATCCCACGATCCGTAATGTCTGGCCAGCGTCATCGCCGAACTTTCGCCAACATGGCGGATACCAAGCGCATAAATTAGACGGTTAAGGGGGATTTCCTTTTTTTCCTTGATAGCATCAAATAGTTTTTGCGCCGACTTTGCACCCCAGCCTTCAAAGTTCTTGAGCTGTTGGAAGTTTCCCGAACCGATTCTATCGTTAAGTGTGAAAATATCCGCCGGAACCTTGACCCATCCATCATGATAGAAGGTTTCAATTTGCTTTGCACCCAACCCATCAATATCAAATGCCGCTTTTGATACGAAATGTTTCAACTTTTCTACCGCCTGTGCAGGGCAAATCAAACCACCAGTGCAACGCGCGACCGCCTCGCCTTCCTCGCGGATGGCGTCTGAACCGCATTCAGGGCAGACGCTCGGAAATACATAGGGTTCCGATTTTTTGTCGCGGCGACTTACATCCACATCCTTGATTTTCGGGATAACATCACCGGCGCGATATACCGTGACCCAATCCCCAACCCGAATATCGCGACCATCGCGAATTGGATTGCCTAAACTGTCACGACCAGCGATATAATCCTGATTGTGGAGCGTCGCATTTGACACAACGACCCCTCCGACTGTTACAGGTTTTAGCCGCGCCACAGGCGAAAGCGCACCTGTTCGGCCAACCTGAATTTCAATATCTTCGATGAGGGTTCGCGCTAACTCTGCAGGGAACTTGTGCGCAATCGCCCATCTCGGCGTATTGGTTCGAAACCCCAATCTGGCTTGCAGCGCCAAATCGTTAACCTTGTAAACCACCCCGTCAATATCATAGCCAAGCGTTGCGCGGTTTCGTTCAATTTTCGAATAATGCGTGATCAGTTCTGTCGGCGTGGCGCATTTTTCCATTAACGGATTTGTCGAAAACCCCAGTCGGGCTAGGCGTTGAATTATGCCTGCTTGTGTATCCGCAAAACTATCGGAAACTTCCCCTAAGGCATAAGCGAAAAAGTGCAGAGGGCGGGATTTCGTGATTTCACTATCAAGTTGGCGCAATGAGCCAGCCGCCGCATTTCTTGGGTTGGCAAAAGGTTTTGCATCGTTAGCAATCTGGTTTTCGTTCAGCAACGCAAAATCTGCATGAGACATATATACCTCACCACGAACTTCCAAGACATCCGGCGCACCCGTTATCTTCGCCGGAATATCCTTAAGTGTTAGCGCATTTGCCTTCACATTTTCCCCAACCTCGCCATCCCCGCGGGTGGCGGCCTGAACCAGTTTTCCGCCCTCATAGCGCAATGACAGAGACAGCCCGTCAATTTTCGGTTCGGCCGTGTATTCCAAAGGTTGATCATCTTTGAAATTTAGGAACTTACGAATACGCGCATCAAACTCGATCACGTCGTCATCGGTGAAAGCATTGCCAAGCGACATCATCGCAATGGCGTGTTTTACCTTGGTAAAACCGGATGAAACGGGGGCACCCACTTTATCCGAAGGGCTATGGCTACGTTTTAGGTCAGGAAAAAGGGTTTCTATTTCCAAGTTTCGTTGTTTTAACGCATCATACTCCGCATCTGAAATCTCTGGTGCATCATTCTGGTGATACGCAATATCCGCCTGCGCCATGGCCTTGGCCAAGCGCTCTAACTCAGCAATTGCCTGTTCTTCGTTCAACAATTTGACTTCGGTTTGCGCGGCCATTCCATTCCCTTTTGTTACAAAAGGAATAGGCCGCTAACAGGCGCACGTCCAGTGGGTTCTATACCGCTATTTTGTGTTCCACAGGCATTTCCGCCGGATTTCGAAGAACATAGCCGCGACCCCAGACTGTTTCGATATAGTTTTCGCCGTTCATATTGTTTGACAGCTTTTTGCGCAACTTACATATGAATACATCGATAATTTTCAGTTCTGGCTCGTCCATTCCGCCATACAAATGGTTCAGGAACATCTCTTTGGTCAGCGTTGTCCCTTTACGAAGCGACAGAAGTTCCAACATTTGGTACTCTTTACCAGTCAAATGCATTGGCTCATCGTCGATCGACACCGTTTTGGCATCAAGGTTAACCTTAATGCGACCGGTTTCAATAACCGACTGTGCATGACCTTTTGAGCGGCGAACGATTGCGTGAATGCGCGCGACCAACTCTTCACGGTGGAACGGTTTGGTTAGATAGTCATCCGCGCCAAAGCCGAAACCTTTGATTTTGCTTTCAGGATCATCCATGCCCGACAGAATCAGAATAGGTGTATCAATCTTGGCCAACCTAAGTTGCCGCAACACTTCATGCCCGTTCATATCCGGCAAATTCAAATCCAACAGAATGATGTCGTAATCATACAACTTGGCCAGGTCGATACTTTCTTCCCCCAAATCTGTCGAATAAACATTCAAATTCGCGCTAGCGAGCATCATTTCGATGCTTTTGGAGGTTGTCGGATCGTCTTCTACTAACAAAACACGCATACACAAATTTCCTTTTATAAAGCGGCCCCTACCGATCCTTCACACTATATTAGTAAAAAGGTTAACCAGAAGTTACCAACTTTAGGTTGAATGTAAACTCCCCTTATGGTTGTCGATATTTTTTCAAGTGCGTAACCCGTAATCCACCGCGCCCATGCTCCAACATCGCGGATTGCCATAACTCGTATTCTTCCTCCGACAGGTTATACATCTCGCAGGCTTCCTCCAGACTAAGCAGCCCGGCAGTGACCGCCAGCACAACCGTAACCTTGCGCCGTATCACCCATCGCCGTGTCGATTTTGGCGGCAGATCACTGCGTGTTAATACAGTTCCATCCGGCAATTTGACAAAACTTGGTCCGTCAATTTTCTTAATAAGCATAATGCCCTCTCTCTTTACCCGACGCCAGCATCAGCCCTGCAAGTTAACCAGAGGTAAATCCGCCCCTTGTTAGTGTTTACATTTTTATTATATAGCAACCTATCTGACAGGAGCCTGAATGACCTACCCCGTAAACAGCCTTGGATTTGCCAAACCCGAAAGCGAAACCCGTGTGGTTGTAGCTATGTCCGGTGGCGTCGACAGCTCCGTCGTGGCGGCCAAACTGGCGCGCGAGGGCTATGACGTGGTTGGCGTCACCCTGCAGCTTTATGACCACGGGGCCGCATTGGCCAAAAAAGGTGCATGTTGTGCGGGGCAAGACATTCACGACGCCCGCCGCGTAGCCGAAGAAATGGGGTTTCCGCACTACGTTCTGGATTATGAGAACAAGTTTAAAGAATCCGTGATTGATGAATTCGCCGATGCCTATCTGGCGGGCGCGACGCCTGTGCCCTGCATTCGTTGCAACGAGAAAGTCAAATTCCGTGATCTTCTGGAAACCGCCAAAGACCTGAACGCCGATTGCATGGCGACGGGTCACTATATCCAGCGCTTTGAGGGCGACAAAGCCGAACTTCACATGGCCGCTGATCACACCCGTGATCAAAGCTATTTCCTGTTTACCACCAAACAAGATCAACTTGATTACCTGCGGTTCCCGCTGGGCCACCTGACATCCAAGGCCGAGACCCGCGCTCTCGCCGCTGAATTCGGGCTGGCCGTGGCGGATAAACCCGACAGTCAGGATATCTGCTTTGTGCCAAACGGATCTTATGCCGCCGTCATTGAAAAACTGCGCCCCGGTGCGGCAGACCCCGGTGACATCGTTCATATGGACGGTGAAATCCTTGGCCAGCATAACGGCATCATCCACTATACCATCGGGCAGCGCCGTGGCCTTGGCATTGGCGGGCGCGAACCGCTTTATGTGATCAAGCTCGACCCAGACACAAAACAAGTAATTGTCGGCCCTAAAGAAGCACTGGCAAAGCACCGTTTTTCGATCAGTGAAATAAACTGGCTGGGCGACGAGGATTTCCAAACCGCAGCCGGTAATGGTTGGGAGATGCGCGTCAAAGTGCGCTCAACCCGCCCACCCAAAGCCGCGCGAATTTTCCCGACAGGGCCAAACAGTGCCGAAGTAGAACTTGAAATCCCCGAAGAAGGCGTATCCCCCGGGCAGGCTTGCGTTTTTTATGCCCCCGACAGCACCCGCATATTGGGTGGCGGCTGGATACAAAAAACCGCTTGAACATCCGGCCAAACGTGGCACTCTTCGTTTAACCACTTAAACGGAGTCCCCTCATGTCAAACCTCGAAGCTATCCTTGCCAAAGCTGACGAAAGTCAACCAGCCGCGCTTGAACGCCTGTTCGAACTGCTGCGAATCGAGAGCATATCGACCGACTCGGCTTATGCTTCTGAATGCGTAAAAGCCGCTGATTGGTTGGTGGCACAGCTTAATGACATTGGTTTCACCGCATCACGGCGTGATACAGACGGCCACCCGATGGTCGTGGCCCATTCTGGTGGCGAGGGGCAGCACATATTGTTCTATGGCCACTACGACGTGCAGCCAGTTGACCCACTGGACCTGTGGAACCGCCCACCGTTTGCCCCCGCAATCGAAGACACGCCCAAAGGCAAAGTCATCCGCGCCCGCGGCGCATCCGATGATAAAGGCCAGCTGATGACATTTGTGGAGGCATGCCGCGCTTGGAAAGATGTCACTGGTGATTTGCCCGGCAACATCTCTATTCTATTCGAGGGCGAAGAAGAAAGCGCCTCCCCCTCCCTCGTGCCGTTTTTGACGCAGCATGCCGAAGAGCTGAAAGCCGATTTCGCATTGGTGTGTGACACAGGCCTTTGGGATTCCGACACGCCTGCCATCACCACCATGTTGCGTGGTCTCGTCGCCGAAGATTTCACCATCCACGCTGCCAACCGAGATTTGCATTCCGGCAAATACGGTGGCCCTGCTATCAATCCGATCAGGGTTCTAACCCGCATTTTAGGTGGCCTGCACGATGACACAGGCCGCGTGACGATACCGGATTTCTATGAAGGCGTGCCGCGCATAAGTAATTCGCTTAAAGCCAAATGGGATGCGCTGAATTTCGACACTGAAGGCTTTCTACGCGACGTCGGCCTAACCACCCCCGCTGGCGAAGACGGGTTCACGGCAATGGAACAAATCTGGTGTCGCCCGACCTGTGATATCAACGGCATCAACGGTGGATATACTGGCGAGGGTTTCAAAACTGTTCTGCCCGCAGAGGCCCACGCCAAAGTCAGCTTTCGTCTTGTGGGCACCCAAGACCCCGAAGCCATCAGCGCCGCGTTTCGTAAATACATCACCGATAACCTGCCAGCGGATTGCAGCGTGACCTTCCATTCCGAAGATCGCGCCGCCGCCACTAACCTGCCCGTTGATGCCCCAGAATTCGCCCTCGCGCACAAAGCATTAAGTAACGAGTGGCCAAATGAGGCCATGTTTATCGGTATGGGTGGCTCCATCCCTATCGTCGGGCATTTTCAAGAAATTCTAGGCATGGATTCGGTCCTGATAGGGTTTGGCCAAGAAAATGACCAAATCCATTCACCGAATGAAAAATATGACGTTCGCAGTTTTGAAAAAGGCACCCGCAGCTGGATTCGTGTTTTGCACGCACTGCAAAGCTAAAGGCCAGCGGCGCGCAGGAAGGCGACCATCTCGTGGCCATGCTCCTCGATCTTGTCAATGGAGCCGTGGTGCGCGCCCGCAATCAACAGCGATTGGTCCTTGCCCGTCATATTGGCCTTGATCGCCTCGAAGTCGGAAACCGGCACGGCCTTATCCGCGTCGCCATGCACCAGAAGAACGGGGCCGGAAACCGCTTTGATCGTCTCGATCGGCGCGATGTCATCAAACTTGTGCCCGATCAACACCTCGATATAGCGCAGCACAAATTTTATAAGTTTTGCAGGCATCCGCAGCCGTTGCAGCCATCGTTGCATCAACCATTCAGGGTGGGCAAAACTGGCAATACTGATCACTCCCGCGATGTCATCCCTTCGCGACGCCTCCAGCAACACCGCCGCCGCGCCCACCGAATGTCCAAGCAAAGCGACCTTAGATGTTTGCGTATTCCCATAAAGCCAGTCAACCGCAGCGCCAGCATCCTTGGCAAACTTCGGCATGGCCGAATGCCCATCCCACGGGCTTTGCCCATGGTTGCGCGCATCAATCAACAGCACATTCATGCCAGCATCATACAATGGCTGTGCCACAGGTAGCATAATTTCAGCATTCGCGCCCCAACCATGCAAAACCACGACGCTCGGTGCATCTGGCGCGTCCGATGCCTCTAGATACCAGCCAAACAGGGCCTTGCCTCGCCGGATCGGCACGCTAACTTGCCGAAAAGCCATTCCGTGATCGCCCGGATCACCGGTTTCAACCACACGCGGTGCCTTGAAACCCACATGAACGGCAATCACAAAAAGCCCGACCAAAGCCGCAACGATCAACAGGTAAATCATTAGTTAACGCCGTTTACGGCGACGTGGAGCCGCTATTTTATCCAGCCCCGCGCGCAAAATTCCTGTCATCGGATGGTCTGGCCAATCCGGCTCGTAATGCGCCAGCATGGTTTTGATATGCGCGACGGGATCCTCGCTCGTAGGAACCCCCAAAGCCCAATCCAGAAATATTGGGCGGCAGGACACCTCTTCAATGCCTTCAATCCGGTACGCCTCGTATATCAGGCCGCGCGGATCGCACGCCAAATCACCCTTTTGCATCTCGCAAACTCCCGTCCAAACTATCGCTCAACGCTGCAACGTCGCCAGCCACGGAGATATGCGTAAACCCCAGCTTTGCAAGAGCGTGCGGATTGCCCAGCGGAAATGTCACAGAACCGCAATCCAGACCATGCGCTTTGGCTACCTTTGCCACTTTGGCGGCAGCCGCTAAGGTCACATCACTATCAATCAATACACCCGCATCCGCCGAATAATCGGACGGCCCGAAAAACAATTGCGTCACCCCCTCAACGGCGGCAATTTCTTCTATGTTCGCAAGCCCGGCAACCGATTCAATCTGCACAGAGACGAAACCGTTCGCATTCCAACTTTTCTTATAGCTTTCAGAATTCCGCCCCCAACCACTGGCCCGAACAACCCTGCGCGCGTCCCCTCGCGCGCCCTTCGGGGCATAATACGCCCGCGAAACAATCTGCGCTGCCTGCGCCGCAGATTCAACATTGGGCACCATAACGCCGCCTGCCCCAGCATCCAGAACCCGCTTGATCCACGCCTCGGTTCCTTCCGGCACACGCACAATCGCGCGCGCATGGCCCCCGATCGCCATCATTTGCACCTGCGCTGTTTCCACGCTCATCGGGCCATGCTCAAGGTCCACAACGATGAAATCAAACCCCGTTTGCGCCATAATTTCAGCGACCTGCGGGGATGGTAAATCCAGCCAACATCCATATTCAGGCATCATATCCTCCGTTCAAACCGTTAACACTTCGTCAATAATAGCCGCCATCGCATCGGCGGTATTCCTTAACAAGACCTCTAACGCGGCAATATCGTCAACTTTTGCCACCTTTATCAACAAATCAAGAAACCCGCGCCCAGCACTTTCAGGATCAATCGGACCATCAACCGCCAGTCGCGCAACCTGTTGAATGCTCATATATAAATTCAAAGCTACCCCGATTTTGCCAGCCTGCGCGGCCGAGACCCAACCGGCTGTAACCAGTTCCGGCAACATATCCGCCGGACGTTCCACCCCGGTTATCCCGTGCAATACCGCGCCCGTTTGCAACAACAGCTCGATGTCCATCAACCAGCCCTTGCCGTGTTTCATTTCCCACGGATTGTCGGCCTTATCCTCGGCCAGTTTGGTCCGCATTTCCTGCACATCGTTGATCACCTTGGCGCGGTCATGTGGCTGGCAAAGAGCGGCGCGCATCGCATCCCGCACATCTGCCGCCAAACCTGCCCCGCCAGCAACGACCCTTGCGCGCGACAGCGCCAGATGTTCCCACGTCCACGCCTCGTTCATCTGGTATTCTTTGAACGCTGCAATAGACGTCGCAACCGGCCCCATCCGGCCTGACGGGCGCAACCGCATGTCCACCTCGTATAACGCCCCTTCGCTCGTCGGAACCGTCAGCGCCGACAAAACTGCCTGTGTGAGGCGTGCAAAATATGTGGAAACCGCCAACGGCCGATCCCCGGTGGAGCTTTCGGCACCTTCAGCATCATAAACCATGATCAAATCCAGATCCGACGTCGCCGTCATCTCGCGCGAGCCTAACTTCCCCATCGCAATCACAGCCGCCCCCTTGCCTGGAGGCGGCCCATAGCGCTTTGAAAAGTTCTTACAAACGGCAGGGAAAAGATTGCCCAAACAAGCCTCGGCAACGTCCGAATAGGCAATCGCGGCCTCCGTTGCACCGGAGATTTGGCGCAATAAATGCACACCGATACGGAACTGTTTTTCCTTAACCCAACGGCGCGCAATATCGAGTGCGTCCTCGTAATACGCCGCACTTTCCATCTCCGCCTTCAGTTCGGCATTCAGGGTTTCCAAATCCGGCAAGCTGGCAAAGAAATCACTGCCAACGACTGCATCAAACACCTTGGAGTTCCGCCCCAAGTAGCGCGCCAACTCCGGTGCCGTGGCACAAATATCGATCAACAAATCCAACAACGGCGGGTTCGCCTCGAACAGCGAAAACAACTGCACCCCCGCGGGCAAACCGGAGAGGAAGGCATCAAACTGAATCAATGCCTCCTCGGGGTTGGCGGATTCCGCTAACCGAGACAGGATTTCGGGTTTGATACGGGCAAAAATCTGACTGGCCCGCTCAGATCGCATGGAGGGCAACGTCGTCCATTTCCCCACAATGCCTTCGACAAATTCTGGCCGTTGGAATGTTGGCGTTTCGGCTTCCGCGTCGCCATCACCGGCAAAAAACCGCTCCGTCAGGTCATGGACTTTTTGCAGACGCTCCTTGATCTCGGCCTCGAAGGCATTCAAGTCGCTCGCCCCACAAAACGCCGCCAGCCGTTCACGCCGATCAATGCTTTCAGGGATCATATGCGTTTGCGCATCTTCCAGCATTTGAAGGCGATGTTCCAACGTGCGGTGTGCGATATAGGCTTCGTTCAGATACGCCGCCATACCCGCTTCGACCCAACCATTTTCAACTAATGCTTTCAATGCCTTAAGTGTTTCACGTTGACGAATTCCGCCGTCGCGCCCACCACTGATAATTTGCCGTGTCTGGGTGAAAAATTCAATCTCGCGAATACCGCCGCGCCCCAGTTTCATGTTATGACCGGGCACAGAAACCACACCGTGCAGGCCCTTGTGTTCACGAATACGGAGCCGCATATCGTGAGCATCCTGAATGGCGGCAAAATCAAGATACTTCCGCCAGATAAATGGCTTCAAACGATCCAGAAACGCCCATCCCGCGTCAATCGCACCCGCACAAGGCCGCGCCTTGATAAAGGCCGCACGCTCCCACGTTCGTCCAAGGCTTTCATAGTACCGCTCCGCCGGTTCCATCGCCATGCAAACCGCCGTTGAAGATGGGTCGGGCCGCAAGCGCAAATCGGTGCGAAACACATATCCACCGCCCGTCACCGCCGACAGAAGTTTGACCATCCGCTGTGTAATCCTGATAAACCCTGCCCGCACCTCGCCGTAGTTTTCGGGGTCGTGCCGCGTCTCGTCAAACAGCACAATCAGGTCAATGTCGGACGAATAGTTCAACTCCCGCGCGCCCATTTTACCCATTGCCAAAACCACCATACCGGCAGCATCCTTAGCCGAGCATCCGGGCAACTTTCCTCGCGCAATTTCGGCCCCGACCAGATGATCCAAACTCACCTGCACCGCACGGTCTGCCAGATCGGTTAACGCGCCTGTAACTTGCTCTAACGACCATAAACCGCCCAAATCAGTCAACCCGACCAGCAAGGCCCCGCGTCGCTTCGCAGTCCGTAAATTATCCGATAAAGCTTGAAAACTGTCGCCCGAAATATCATCCAGAATTCCCGCGAAAACCGCATCCAGATCACGGGTTGTTATACCGCGCAACCAGTCCGCCTCGCGCCGCATCAATTGATCCAGATAAGGGCTACATCCCGCAGTCCCCTCAATCAAATCAGCTAGGTTTTCAGGAACTCCGTCAAACAGTGCGCGCGCCTCGGCAGCGCGCATAGGGTTATATGGAATCGGTCCAGCGGTTACATTTTCAAGCGTCGTCATACGCCCAGAATGGCAGGTAATACCAGCGGGTCAAGCGGCCTTATCGTCCCTCGTATTTCGGCAAGCGTTTTTCCATAAACGCCATGACACCTTCAAGGAAATCACGGGTTTTTCCAGCCTTGCCTTGCAACTTTGCCTCGACATTCAGCTGTTCATCCAACGAATTATCCAAGCTGGCGCGCAACGCTTCTTTAATAAGTTGGTAAGATTTAGTCGGCCCATTTGCCAAATGCGCCGCGCGTTCCTGTACAGTGGCGGCGAAATCATCGTCCGCTACGCACTCCCAAATCATGCCCCAATCATCGGCCTGCTGCGCGGAAATCCGGTCCGCGAACAACGCGGCCCCCATCGCTTTTGCAAAGCCCATTTGACGTGGTAACCAATATGTTCCGCCTGCGTCCGGAATAAGCCCGATAAGCGCGAACGCCTGCATAAAGAATGCCGATTTTGTTGCAATTACAACATCTGCCGCCAACGCCAAATTAGCACCAGCCCCCGCAGCCGCACCATTTACAGCCGAAATTGTCGGGATCGGGCAATCGTAGATTGCCTTAAGCATAGGTTCATATTCTTCCTTCAGAACCCGTTCCAAATCCAAATCAGCCGCCGAAGCACCATCGCCCAAGTCCTGCCCTGAACAAAACCCGCGCCCTGCCCCCGTCAATACCAGCACGCGCGCATCATCACCAGCGCGACCGATTGCATGGGTGATATCTGCACGCATCTGCGCGTTCAGCCCGTTCATCACGTCAGGGCGATTCAGCGTAATCGTGGCGACGTTATCGGTGACCGTATAAAGGATTGTCTGATAGCTCATGGAATCTCTCCTGTTTCACGGAAACTTAGTGATTTCCGCAAACACCTAAAAGACCAAACGTGGCGTCAATCGGCCATCAAAGCATCAAGTTTTGCCTGTTCCTCAAGGCTTAACTTGTCATTAACACTTCCGTCAGTGTTCTTTCGTCGGATAAACACCACCGAAACCCAGCCACCTATCAACAACAGGATCGGACCTGCGAACCAAAGTATCGCATTACTTAAGTTGAACACCGGCATCAGCAAAACGTATTCGCCGTACCTATCAACAACGAAATCTTCGACCTCCTGGTCCGTATCCCCGACAACCAGCCGTTCGCGAACCAACAAGCGCAAATCCCGTGCCAGTTCAGCATCTGAATCGTCGATATTCTCGTTACGGCAAACTAAACACCGCAAGCCTTTCGATATTTCCCGTGCCCGCGCCTCCATCACTGGATCTTCGAGTATCTCGTCCGGCTGTACCGCCATCAATGGCGTCGCTAGCATCAGAATAAATAACAGATATTTAATCATAATTCACTCCGCCGGAACTGCTGACATGGTGGTTTTTCGCGCAGCCGAGGCGACCCTATACCGTCTGTCAGAAATGCTAAGCGCACCACCAAACGACAATATAAACAGACCAATCCACAACCAGCTAGTGAACGGCTTGATATAAGACCGTACCGCCCAACTACCGTCAGACTGCTTGTCACCCAGTACTAAATAAACATCGCGGGACAGGCTTTTATCAATCGCAGCCTCTGTCGTCGGCATGCTTTGAACTGGATACCTACGTTTCTCGGGGTAAAGCTTCGCAACCTCGATCCCATCCTGAAGTAACGTGAACTCGCCACGCGCTGCCGTATAGTTAGGTCCTTGAATACCGTCAACGCCATCAAAACGAACCTCGTATTTTTGCAAAGGGTATGTATCGCCGATCTCAACCGTCCGAATATCCTCGAATTCCCAAGCCATAATGGCCGAAATACCAAAGATCATTACACCGAATCCCAGGTGCCCGAACATTTTGCCCCAATCCGCCCGCGGCAGCTTCACCGCGCGCCGCAAACTTTCGGACAAAGGTGCCTTACCAAGCTTCACCCGCACAGCAACATCCGCCATGGAGCCAACAATGACCCAGAACGCCAGCGTCAAACCAACAGGTGCCAGCAATCGCCCGCCCGTTTGCATCGACCACACAGTCGCCCCTAGCGCCACGGACAGCGCCGCGATGCCCCAAAGCGGCTGCATTGTGCGCTTCAGATTACTGCGCTTCCACGGCAACACCGACGCAATCGGCAAGATCATAGCCAAAACTACCATGAAAGGTGTAAATGCGAGATTAAAGAACGGCGCGCCTACAGAAACTTTTGCGCCGGTGAAAATCTCGGCCACCAGCGGCCAGATCGTGCCTACAAAAACCACCGCTGCAGCAACCGCTAACAGCAGGTTATTCAACACCAGACCACTTTCTCGACTAACCGTGCTAAACACCGCGGTTGAGCGCAATTGCGTCATCCGCATTGCATACAGCGTCAGTGCACCGCCAATTGCAACCGCCAGAATGCCCAGAATAAACATACCGCGTGTAGGGTCATTTGCGAAGGCATGCACCGACGTGATAACCCCTGAACGCACAATGAATGTCCCGATTAGACTAAACGAGAACGCAAGGATCGCCAGCAAGACGGTCCAGCTTTTCAACGCGTCGCGCTTTTCCACCACAATAGCAGAATGCAACAGGGCTGTTGCCATCAACCAAGGCATAAAGCTGGAATTCTCTACTGGATCCCAGAACCACCAACCGCCCCAGCCTAATTCGTAATATGCCCACCAGCTGCCAAGGCCGATCCCGATTGTAAGGAAAACCCACGCTGCCAACGTCCACGGGCGCACCCAACGCGCCCATGCCGCATCAACTTTACCCTCGATCAGGGCCGCAATCGCGAAACTGAATGCAACCGAAAGGCCAACATATCCAAGATACAAAAACGGTGGGTGCAGGGCCAACCCCATGTCTTGCAGCAAAGGGTTCAACCCCTTCCCGTCCAATGGCGGCTGCGAAAGGCGCAGAAACGGGTTCGATGTAAACAATAAGAATGCAAGGAATGCTGTACCAATCATCGCCTGCACGGCCAAAACTCGGGCTTTCAAGCTTGGTGGTAGGTTTCCACCCCAGATCGAAATAGCCGCGCCAAAACCTGTCAAAATCGCAATCCATAACAACAACGACCCCTCGTGGTTTGCCCAGACCCCGCTAACTTTATAAATCATCGGTTTGGCTGAATGGGAATTCGCTGCCACTAGCCGCACAGAAAAATCGGAAGTAACGAAAGCGACTGTCAGCATCGCAAAAGCAAAGCCAACCAACGCGAACTGAACAACGGCAGCCGGCGTTGCGAACCGCATCCAGTCATGCCAACCTCGCTGCGCGCCAATCAGCGGAACGATCGATTGTGCAATCGAAATGGTGAAGGCAATGATAAGAGCATAGTGCCCGAGTTCTGCGGTCATGAAACGAATCCCCTTTATGTCTAGCGGCCCATCATAGGTGATACGCAAGCATTATCAATTTTCAATGTCGTGATGATCCGTTATGTCGCCCCCCAAAGAGGGCAACCGGCGTTATCCCGCCTGACTTTTCAACGCCGCCCATTCAGAAAGGGCCGCATTTTCAGGAAAAGCCGCCGCTGATACCTTGGTTGGGGCCGATGGCTCATTAGCCGCAACACTAGGAATAATCATCGGCGTCGTCGCGCCCCGCGAATAGTGCAATTCCCGCGCCCCAAAGTAGAACGAGACCACTGCCCCCAGCAGCCACCACAAAGGATCCGGCACATACGCCAATCCCTGCATTCTAGTCGAAAACCCGTCAGGGTCGGCCATGGCGAAAGCAAAAAGTCCAACCGTACCCAAGGCCATAATTGGACGAGGTAATCTGTTTATCCCATTGATAAAACTGTTGAACCATCCATCATTAGTGTTCGAAAACTCCGCTCCATACTGCCCAAGCGAGGCCATCGCTTGCGCGCGAATGGCCAGTTCTTCCTTTGTTTTATTGACCGTAAACACCTCTGCAACCGTTTCAACTGCGCTGCCAACGGTTTGTGCCGCGTCGCCTATCCCTAACAATCTTGAAATCAACCCCATGCTGCAACCCTTTGATTATGTTCTGTATTTGTGAAATGGAACCGGCGTGAAATGAACTCCTCCGCCCGTGTTATCCATCCCCCTTTACCACCATCTTTGCGGCGCGCATATTTACGCGAGGTGGTGCGATTATCCGCCAAACTATAATAGTAATTTCGCCGCGCAATCCCGTAAGCATCCGCCAAATGTGCAGGCGCAATCGCAAAGGCCTTGCTTGCCGCCGCCGCCGTTTTAGGGCCCAGTGCGCCATCGACAACCACCGGAAACCCGAACTTCGCCAGCAACCGCTGCAGTATTTTAACGGCTGCCCCGCCCGCGTTTACATACATATCGAAAACCGAGGCCTGCAAAACCTCCGGCAGCGCGGCAATGCCGGGCTTCACGAAATAGTGATCTTTGAAAATTTTAGCAGCACGTTCGCGGGTCAACTTGCGAACATCATCGACATCCACATCTCCGTCACCGTCCACATCAATTCCCAGCCGGCGCATCGTGTGAATAGTCACACCAAAATTCGTCGCCCCGCCGGAATCGTCGGGGTCGTTAACATATCCGCCTTCACGGCGCAGAATATCGGATACTATGTCATCAATTGACAGCATCGCACTCTCCTTAACATTTCGTAAAAAATGCTAACAAGATTGCAGATAAAGGTTAAAAATTTATTTAAATGTCCGAACTTTTGGGAGGTTCAATATAAACGCCCTGCTCTTTCAAGGCATCAACCACCTCTCTGGGCATGTAATTCTCGTCATGTTTGGCCAGAATTTCTGACGCAACAAATAAATCACCTTCCAGTTTGCCTGTGGCGACGACGCCCTGCCCTTCACCAAACAAGTCTGGCAAAATACCGGTAAATGTTACGTTAATTACTTCGTTACCATCGGTCACAACAAAGGTAATCGCCTCGCCTTCACCACGCACCAACGAGTCGACCTCGACCAGCCCACCAACACGGAAACGCTCGTTTGGACCGGGGCGGTTTTCAACAACTTGCGTAGGGGAGCGGAAAAACTCGATCCCGTCTTTCATAGCATACCCGATCAGCACAGAAGATGTCGCCAACAGCGTCATTCCGACCAGTATCAAACTAATTCTACGTTTTTTCTTCAAACCGGCCATTGGGCACTCCTATTTCGTTACATGTAATATAGCACATTTTTCGAAAGTGTTAAGTGGGCCGTTCGGTCGCATTAGTAAGTTTTAATACCGCGTTAACCTCTGCTCCGAAAATAATCGCCACGCCGGTCAGGTAAAAGAACATCGCCAGCACCATCACACCCGTCAGCGCTCCGTATGTCACCGCGTAGGTCGGGACTAACGATAGATAAATCGAAAATGCCACCGCGCCGAGCAACCAAAGGATTAACGAAACCATAATGCCCGGCCAAATACGCCGCCCCTTCGTGGCGCGGCTAGGTAAAATACGGTGTAGTGCAATTAAAAACAGCACAAAGACCGTGACACCGAGAATAAAGACCAAAGCACCCATGGACGCGGGCAACGCCATATCCAGCCACCGCTCAGCCAATTGGAAAAGCAACGGCGTGAACACAACCGATACAGCCATGATCACCGCCACTACCGCTCCGAGGAATACAAACGCTAATGAAATAAGGCGTCGCAACAGGAAACCGCGGGGTTTGGCAACATCATACGCGCGATCAAATGCCACCCGAAATGCATCGACCGCATTCGATGCCAGAAATATAGCCACCAAAATCGAGAGTGTTAGCACCCCTTGCCCACGATCCACCATAACCTCGTGCAGCACCGGCTCCAACGTTCGCGCAATGTGTTCGGGGGCAACGCGAAACAGCGTATTAACCGCTTGTTCATTTTGTTCAGGACCAACCAGTAGGCCAATCAATGCCGCCGAAAAAATCAGGAACGGGAAAATCGCCAGTAAGCTGGAAAACGCGATGTATCCAGCCATCGCGACACCATCGTCCTTGGCGAATCGCGTGTAAGCCGCGCGCAAAATACGATATGCACCCCGCAGGTTGATCACGGGAATAACGGCGCCTGCTCCAACCCCGTCGTCTCTGGCATGCCAAGCATCAGATTAGCGTTCTGGATCGCCTGCCCCGAGGACCCCTTAACCAGATTATCAAGCGCTGCGAACACCCGAACGCGCCCGTCAAGACGATCGGCAACCACGCCAACATGGCAGAAGTTTGACCCCCGAACATGGCGTGTCGCCGGTGCTTGCCCAATGGGTAAAACGACCATAAACGGTTCGTTTTCATAGGCTTGCACCAAGGTTTCGTGAATTTTCCCGACCTGCCCCCGCACATGGACCGTCGCCAGAATACCGCGGTTGGCAGGCATAAGATGCGGGGTAAACATAACCTTAACATCACGCCCCGTTACCTTGCGAAACTCCTGATCAAACTCGGATGTATGCCGATGAACGGGCAAACCGTAAGGGTGCGTGCCCTCGGACACCTCCGCGTGCAGCATGGCCTCTTTCGCGCCGCGTCCAGCACCGGAAACACCACAGAACATGTCGATGATGATGTCATCAAACTCAATAACACCCGCCGCCAACAATGGCCGCAGCGCGTATTGCCCCGTGGCAGCGTTACACCCTGTTCCCGCAACCAACCGCGCATTCGCGATTTGGTCACGGTAGAATTCCGTCAGGCCATAAACGGCAGTTTTCTGCAATTCCGGCGCGTAATGCGGGTGGCCATACCAATGTTCATACATCGCAGTGTCTTCCAGCCGGAAATCCGCTGATAGGTCAATCACCTTCAAGCTTGCGGGCAAATCCTTAACAATTTCTTGCGACATTGCGTGTGGCAGCGCGCAAAAAGCCAGATCAACACCGGCGAAATCAACATCCTCGATCCGCGTAAGTGTTGGCAAGTCGAGATGACGAAGGTGCGGAAACACCTGCCCCATCGTTTGCCCTGCTTTACGGTCCGCCGTCAAAGCCACGATTTCCATGCCGCTATGCCCGGCAATCAGGCGCACCAGTTCGGCGCCCGTATATCCACTTGCACCCAGAATCGCGATTTTATGCGTATGTGTCATGATCTTAACCTTTGTTGATATCTTGCGACTTACGTCAAAACGTCTGCGCAATCAATCACGCAGCGCTAAATGTCAGGGAATAACCCAAAAACCGTTCGGCACTGCGGCTAACCTCGGCCGGATCACCGGATGTCAGATAGCTAACGCTGCCACGGCTTACAAATCGCGGATGTCGTCGCAGATAATCGTCCAGACTGTCGGCCACGATATCCGGCTGTACCAAAATACGGGTCGATGCAGGCAAGGCAGCGCGAAACCGTTCCTCGACCAGCGGGTAATGGGTACACCCCAAAACAGCGGCCTGCGGATTTGGCAAGGTTTCCAGCAACGTCGCAACGTGCGCGTCAACCAAGGCCTCGGCCCCCAAGCTGTCACCCTCTTCAATCGCGGCAACTAAGCCAACACAAGCCTCGCCAACAACATCAACATCGCGGGCACGGAATTTCAGCTCGCGTTCAAACGCGCCGCTAGAAACAGTTGCAGGTGTCGCAAACAGCGCCACATTTTGCAGCCCTGTATGTGTGGGCGGCGAATTATCGCCCCAATCACGACGGGTCAACTCCTCGATCATCGGAACGAAAACGCCAAGCACGCGCTTGTCCGCCGCTAACCAGTTCACCTGCAAATCATGCAACGCCACAGCGGATGCAGAGTTACACGCAAGGATCACCAGATCACAACCGGCCTCAAACAAACGGGTGACCCCAGCGATCGTCAGGTCGTAAATCTCGGCGTCGGTTTTGGAACCATAAGGCGTGTTCGCGTTGTCGCCGTAATAGACAAACGCCTGATCCGGCAGCTTTTTCATCGCAGCCTTAAGAACGGTCAACCCGCCAAGGCCGCTATCAAATACACCAATTGCCATTATCGGGGGTTCCTAGAAATCAAAGCCGTATTCGTTGTGATTAATCTTGTTTGACGACAGATCATAGGTCGAGGTGCGCAAAAAATCCATCATGGCACGCGGGTCTTTGATATAGATATCAAGTGCGTCATGACCCAACGGCTCACCAATTGCGACGCGAACCGGCCGGTTCAAGCGTTTTTTGAATTCGTTAATCAATAATGCAGTGCGTAACGTTTTGTTAACCCGCCCAAACATGTGGAAGCGGCGTGAGTTATATCCGTCAAAGAAAATCGGAACCACTGTGGCCCCCGATTTCGCAATCATCTTGGCCGAGAATGTCCGCCATTTAGGATCCATCGGCCGCCCGAAAGCCCTACTTGGTGAAGAAACAGATCCACCGGGGAAAATGCCGACAGCACCACCTTGACCAAGGTAGCTAAGCGCATCTTTTCGCGTGTTCAAATTCAGCGTCATAGCTTCGCGGGTTTCATCGAAGCTGATAGGCAAAATAACTTCGTCGAGGTCCGTGGCTTTAGCAAACACACGGTGCGCCAAAATTTTGAAATCATCGCGGGTTTTTGACAGAATTTGCCCCAGCATTAAACCATCAAGAATCCCGTAAGGATGGTTTGAAAGCAGTACAACTGGGCCGGTCTTGGGAATATTACCAAGCGAGCCAGACACTATATCCAGCTCCAAGCCGCACAAATCCGGCACCACATTCCAGAAAATATCACCCTGCGACATTGCTTTGTCATAGCCACGCACCTGACGCATAACGCGCATCCTGCCCGTCGCATTTTCTACACCACGAATAAACATCCGGCCACGCAGCGTCTTAGCCGTTGTCGAATAACTGATTTCCCGTGCCGCAGATTTTTGAACGCGCATTTATTTCCTCGTCGGTTTTCACAAGTGTTGTTAGATCAAGTAAGCTACGACATGTAAAAAATCCAGACCTAAGGCCATTTGCGCCCTAAGTTAAAGCGCCACACCCACTTAGGATCGATTTAAGCCATCACATCTCCACCTCTAAACACTCAAAACAAGAAAGGCCCGCGTTTGCAGGCCTCTCAATGGGTGTTTATTGCGAAACCTTACCGACCAAACGCGAATACCCGTCCGCGCTCAACCGCGTCTTCTTCAGCGGCCAGTCCAAGCCAGCTGCTAACAACCTCGGAGATGCGGTTCGAAATTCGAACCTTCATCGTCTCACCTTCGGCATCTGCCTGCACCGCCCGCCAATAACCGTAAGCGAATTCATCGGCTTCGATCAAGCTTGGGCCGGCCAGAACTTCGCCGGTTTTCTGATCAACCACCTGAATTGTGAATTTCACCTTATGGATACCCCCGACAAGCGCGCGCGCGCGGGGAGTTAGGGAATGGAATTGAATCAGCGTAGCTTTAATAACCACAGCTCGATGGAGGTTTTCCGGAATCAAAGATTGCGCTGCATCTTCAAGCGCATCCGCCAAAATAACGCCAACCTGCTGTAATCGGTCGCCCTGTGGATCGCCGTGCCAAACGACATCAACGTCAGGTGCCATGATGTTTACTTCAGAAGTTGTCAGACTATCCGGCACCGTGACCTGAATGTCATGCACATGCCAATTTGTGCTTTGTGCAAAAGCTACCTCATCCGAAAAACTGGTATTGCGTGACGAACATGCCGCCAATGTTCCTAAAATTGCAAAACCAAATATAATTTTAATAAACTTCATAATATTCCTCATTATCCGCACCACACATAACGCGTAGACATTACCGATTAAAAATCCAACTCGCGCCGAATACTAACATATTACGGCCTTTATAAGGCCAAAACAGCACTTCACAAATAAAAAGGGCACCCGAAGGCGCCCTTTCCAAAATATCAAACCGAAGATTAACGCTTCGAGAACTGGAAACTACGACGCGCTTTGCGCTTGCCGTATTTCTTACGCTCAACAACACGGCTGTCGCGGGTCAGGAAGCCTGCCGCTTTCAGGGCTGCACGGTGCGATGGTTCGTAAAGCTGCAAAGCTTTGGAGATACCATGCTTAACCGCACCAGCTTGGCCGGAAAGACCGCCGCCTTTAACAGTTGCCATCACGTCGAATTCGCCGGAAACACCAGCAACTTCAAACGGTTGACGCAGAACCATCTGCAAAACCGGACGGGCGAAATATTTATTCATTTCGCGACCGTTAACCGTAACCTTACCGGAACCAGGCTTGATCCAAACACGAGCAACCGCGTCTTTACGTTTACCAGTAGCGTAAGAACGACCAAGGTCATCACGTTTTGCTTCGGGCAACGGTTTGGCTTCTGCTTCGGCAACTACGGCTTCTGCAACTACGGCCTCTTTCAGGTCGTCGAGTGTTTTGATATCGTCACTCATAATTAAGCACTCCGCGTGTTTTTAGGGTTCATGGCTTTAACGTCCAGAACTTCAGGATTTTGGGCTTCATGCGGGTGATCGGAACCTGCATAAACGCGAAGGTTGGTCATTTGTGTTTTCGACAGCGGGCCGCCGGGCAGCATACGCTGAATGGCTTTAACCATCACACGCTCGGGGAATTTGCCCTCGAGGATTTCACCAGCGGTGCGGAACTTGATGCCGCCCGGATGGCCTGTGTGCCAGTAGTAACGCTTGTCGCTACGTTTTTTACCAGTCATCTGCACTTTTTCAGCGTTGATGATGATAACATTGTCGCCCATATCCATGGACGGTGTGAAAGATGGCTTATGCTTGCCGCGAAGGCGCATAGCAACGATGCTGGCAAGACGGCCCAGAACAACGCCTTCAGCGTCGATCAGTATCCATTTCTTGTCAATATCGGCCGGTGTGGCTGAGAAAGTTTTCATTTTGTCGATCCGTATAAGGAGTATTAATTCGATAAGGGGGTTCTAAGGGTTTTCAGAACACAGTCAACGGACATAATTCGTTAAAAACATAACAATTACAGTGCGTTGTAAATTAGGTATTATAATACCCCAGATTTAGCGAGGTTTCGGAATCGAATATGTCAAATGCGCATGCGCAACGGCCTCATCGCTACCTTCCGAGAATAACATCACATCCCCGACACTAAGCACCTTGCCCAGCTTAATCACCCGCGCTTCGGCAATAAGGTCTGTGGGCAAAGGTTTGCGCATGAAATTGATCGAACAACTGGTGGTCACGGCCAGCGCCTCCGGCCCGATCATCGCCAGTGTTGCGATATAATACGCGCAATCCACCGCGGTGAACATTGCGGGGCCGGAAACCGTGCCGCCCGGGCGCAGGTCAGCATCCGTGATCTTCATGCGTAATTTCAGGTGATAAGGCTCACTTTCCAAAATCTCGAACGCGCCTTTCATTTGTGGAAAAACCCGCGCGAGGAATTCGTGCATCTCTGGAATGGTCATCTTGGTGTTCATTGTCTCTTCCCAAATCTGTCTACTCGTGGAACTGTGCCGACAAACATATAAGGAGAATCCCGGATGTCCGACATTTTACTGCGCTCAGACGCCAATGCCGTTGCGTCACTAACCCTGAACGCCCCCAACAAGCTGAACGCCTTATCCGAGGAAATGCTGGAAGCCCTGCAATCCGAACTGGATTCGATTGCGAATGACACCTCCATCCGTGCTGTTATCATCAAAGGGTCCGGTAAAGCGTTTTGTGCAGGTCACGATTTGAAACAAATGACCGCCGCGCGCCAAACCGAAGACGGCGGCAAGGCATATTTCAACGAATTATTCGCCACATGCGGCCACTTGATGACATCCATCACCAAAATGCCGCAACCCGTGATTGCCCAAGCTCACGGCATCGCCACTGCCGCTGGCTGCCAGCTGGTGGCATCGTGCGACATGGCCGTGGCCGCGCAAGGCACGCGGTTCGGCGTAAACGGCGTGAATATCGGCCTATTTTGCTCCACCCCTATGGTGGCCCTCACCCGCAACATCCCGCGCAAACTGGCGTTCGAGATGTTAACAACAGGTGAATTCATCGACACGGACAAAGCCCTAGCCTTCGGCCTTATCAACCGCGCCGTGCCGCTCGAAGATCTGGATACCACAACGCTTGCTTTGGCCGAACAAGTCGCCGGACAACTCGGCGTCGCTGTGAAAATCGGCAAGGAAGGATTTTACCACCAAGCAGATCTAAGCTTAGAAGACGCCTATGCCTATACCGGCGCGGTCATGGCCGAAAACATGCTGTTCCGCGACACAGAAAACGGCATCGCGGCGTTCCTGGATAAACGCCACCCTGAATGGGAACAGTAACCTGAGCGTGGCTCTATGCGCGTGAAATCTTTTGCTCAACCGGATAGCTAGCCTCAAACCGAGCTTTCAGGGTTATTACGAACAGCACTACCGCCCCTAATTGATGAACAATCGCAATCTCGACAGGTGCGCCGTAAATCACCGTCACGATGCCCAAAACCATCTGCCCGAACATCATCACCATCATCCAGTCAAAGCTGAACCGCACACCGGCCAGCGCACTGGCGCGACTGCGCCACCATGCGAAACCGCCCAGAAAGAACGCCAGGTACCCCAGTAAACGGTGGTTAAACTGCACCAACGCCGGGTTTTCAAAGAAATTCGTCCAGAACGGCGCATAATCAAAACTTTCAGAGGGCAGGAACTCCCCCGCCATGCTCGGCCACGTCGGAAAGCTGCGCCCCGCATCAATGCCAGCCACCAGCGCCCCCAGCAATATCTGCGAAAACAGCACCACAACCAACAAGGTCGCAAGCGTTCGTAATCCGCCTTCCCGCCGCCGCCGCGCCTGTAACAGCTCTGCACTCTCGCGTCGAAGTGTGAACACAAACCACGCGATCAGCCCCAGAATTATGAACGCAAGCCCAAGGTGTATCGCCAATCGGTAAGAGGCCACATCAACCATGCGTCCCGTCAATCCAGACGAGACCATCCACCAGCCAACTGCCCCTTGCAGCCCACCAAGCGCACCAACCCCGACCAGCCGTGTTGTCCAACCCGTCGGAATTTGACGCCGCAGCGCGAACCATAAAAACCCGAAGAACCAGAATATCCCGACAAAGCGACCAAGGAAGCGATGCCCCCATTCCCACCAGAAAATCCCTTTGAACTCGGCCATAGACATGCCGGCGTTCTGCAACAAATATTCCGGCGTAGCCCTATACTTGTCGAACTCGATCAGCCAAGCCGCCTCCCCCATTGGTGGAATCGTCCCTGTCACCGGTTTCCATTCCGTAATGGACAGCCCGCTGTCCGTCAGGCGGGTCAAACCACCGACAACGATCATCAGTGCCACCAGCAAAAACAACCCCATCAGCCACACAGAAATCGCCCGCCGGGAAGGTTTACGCGCAGGCTTTGGTTTGGGCGCATCGACCTTATCGCCGCTCACATCTTCGAAAATACTGCGTGCCATCTTAATACCCCGTTAATCCTTATAGGTCGTTTTAGGCCCTTTGGTCGCCAACGCCTTGAATATCCCGTGCAATGTTCGCACATCCGCATCGGTAAGTGGAAGCCTTGAAAGCATGTTCCAGATGTTTTCCACCATCGAAACCCGCTTTTGTTCCGGCCAGAAGAACCCGATCTTGTCCAAACGGTCCTCCAACTTCTCGCTTAACCGTTGCACCTCAATCGCTTCAGCAAACCGCGTGCCTGCCATCGCCACCACTTCGGCTGGTTGCGCATCCATCTGGCGGCGCCATTCATACGCCGTCAACAATACACACTGCGCGAGGTTCAGCGAGGCAAATGCCGGATTCACCGGAATGGAAATCAGCGCATTCGCATGCACAATATCGTCGTTCTGCAATCCCGCGCGTTCCGGCCCAAACAACACGCCAACCTTTTGGCCCTGTGCGATCAGTTCCCGCGCATGCGCCATTGCGCGTTCCGGCGTCATCACTGCCTTGGTCAAATCCCGACTGCGCGCCGTGGTGGCAAAAACGAAGTTCAGATCAGCCACCGCCTCGGCAGTCGTTTCCGTCACTTTCACCGCGTCCAACACCCGCCCCGCACCAGAAGCCATCGCGATCGCTTTGGGGTTCGGCCACCCGTCACGCGGCTTCACCAATCGCATCCGGTCCACGCCGAAATTCCACATGGCCCGCGCCGCGCCGCCAATGTTTTCACCCATCTGCGGGTTTACCAGAATGAACGCTGGCGTTGGCCCCTGCCAGCCCTCGTCTTTTGCGTGATCTGTACCAGACATGTAATTTTCCTTTTTGCGTGCGCGCGTGATACG